>MRWG01000051.1_pt1 | contig 241687 bp, 202 predicted proteins | sample 1013341 | NCBI WGS metagenome assembly MRWG01 (sample SAMN06117577, study PRJNA244670) | biofilm metagenome | biome: Water; feature: Cathode Biofilm; material: Biofilm; isolation source: microbial consortium enriched at the cathode of a solar microbial fuel cell | place: USA: District of Columbia... | reverse complement strand
CGGTGTAACGGCTCTTACGCATTCGTCTGCTCCTACATAGGTTGGGCAGACTCTACATTATGGTGAGGGATTTCGCGGGGGGCAGGTCACATTCACTTTCCGGGTTCAGGCGTGAGATGCGCTTGCCGGTTTGCGGATCCTTCACGTAACGCAGCCGGTTCCAGCTTTCCGTCTCATCTTCACTCCTTGACGGTTTAGATGAGCCAGAAACCCTCCGTTATGCAAATCCCTCAATCAGGCCCACAGGTGCTGACGTCAGACAAGCTTGGCGTTCTCGACCTCCAGAGCCTTCAGCCTCTTGGCCTCGGACACTTCCATGCCGCCATACTTCGAACGCCATTCGTAGAAAGTGCCATCGCTGATGCCGTGCTTCCGGCACAGTTCCTTCGCCCCCATTCCGGCTTGGTGCTCCTTCAGGATGCCAATGATCGGCTCTTCGCTGAAACGGCTTTTCCGCATCGTTTGTCTCATCGCTTGGAGAACAGGCTAACTTCAAATCGCGGACTTTTCAGGGGAGCACGTCAGTCCGCACTCCGTGAGTTCGGCGGCATTTGAGCCATGCGCCCGCAGCGAAAGTCTGATCTGGTGAAGCTGCGCCGCAGCGCTTGACTGCAAGGTGATGGTCTGGTCCGGGCCGTCTATTGCCAACTATCCTGCCCAGTTTGCGGCTTGATGAACGACAGTGGACCCACAGCGTCAGCCCGTGTAACGACACCGTCATGGAAAGCGAAGTCCAAGAGTCCCCAATGCAAATCGCTCAGCAGCGTTTCAAGCTGCGAGTGTGGATCACATCTCGACTATGGGCCCAGGTGATGGCCGGCATGATCCTGGGGTTTGGCCTGGGCTTGCTGCTGAGCGAGGCGACGGGTGTCGTGCCGCCTGACTTGGCCGAGGTGATCGGGCTTTGGCTGGCCCTGCCAGGAAAGATCTTTCTGGCGCTGATCGCCATGGTCCTCATTCCCTTGGTTTTCTCGTCAATTGTTGGCGGGCTTTCGGGGGCCGGGTCAGGGGAGCAGTTGCGCTCGGTCGGCCTGCGTTTGGCTGCCTTCATTCTGGTGACCACGACGACCGCGGCGGGCATCGGAGTGGCGCTTGCTCAATGGCTGAAGCCCGGGACAGGACTTGCCGGATTTTCGGTGCAATCGCCTCAATCCGGTACGCAGCCGCAAGACGGCCTGCTGACAGACGTGCCTGCGCCAGAAGAGAAAGCGGCACTGCCCGATCTGATCGCCGATATCCTCCCCTCTAATCCCACCGCATCGATCGTCCAGGGAGACATGCTGGCCGTTGTGGTGCTGGCACTGCTGGTCGGTATTTCGGTTACGCAAATACAAGGCAGCCGGGCCGCCACGTTCCTGGCGCTGATGGACGCGCTGTTGTCGATCTCCATGAACATCGTGAAATGGGCAATGTTTCTAGCACCTTACGCGGTTTTCGGGCTGATGGCGCAACTGGTGATGCGCATGGGGTTTGAAACCATGCTTGGCATCTCGGGCTATGTGGGCACCGTGCTTCTGGGGCTCGGCGCGCTGTTGTGCTTCTACCTGGCGATCGCGATGGCCTTTGCACGGGTCACGCCGCTGCGTTTCGCCAAGGCCGCGGGCAGCAACCTGCTGCTTGCTTTCTCCACATCCAGTTCGTCTGCGGTCATGCCGGTGACGATCCAGACGGCGCGTCAGCTTGGCGTTCCCGACAGTATCGCCAACCTGGTGGTTCCATTGGGGGCAACGATGAATATGGCGGGTACCGCACTCTACCAAGCGGTGGCCATACTGTTTCTTGCGCAGCTTGCCGGATTGGAGTTGACGGCAGTGCAGATCAGTGTGGTGGTGGGAACGCTTGTCGCGTCGAGTATCGGCGCGCCTGGCACGCCAGGTGTCAGCATCGCCATTCTGATCAGCGTCGCCACGAGCATGGGCATTCCGGTCGAAGGGATGGTGATCATTCTCGGCGTTGACCGCCTGCTCGATATGTGCCGGACGGTAATCAACGTCACTGGCGATCTGGTTGCAGCGGTGCTGTTTCGCGCGGCAGGGCAGCCCGAGGCGGTGACATCGGCTTGACCCTGCCGGCTTGGGATTAGAAGCCGTCTTTGAAGTAGCCCCCCCAATGGCAGCGAAATCCGGCGTTGCCGTCATCTGCTCATAGGACATGCTGCAATAATGCATGAATGGGAAGAATACCAAGGCTGCATCGCGGCGTGAAACAAATCGATGGCTGCCGACTTTGGGCCGTCCACGTAGGACGGCTCTTGGCTCTCAGATTTCGACCGCCTCAGCTTTCGCTAGCGCGTCCTCGAGTTCGACGCCCAAATTGCGAACGGTGCTGTCCATCCTGGTGTGGCCCAGCGGAAGCTGAACTGCTCGCAGATTGCCGGTCTTGCGGTTGATAGGGGCGACCTTCGTTCGGCGCATGGCGTGCGTGCCGTACGACGTCCGATCCAGCCCGATTGATTTTACCCATCCGCCCCGGTCCGCCTCAGCGCCAACCCGACGTTGGCGGTCCAGTTCACCACGCCGCGGTGCGGTTGCGGTGAAGGTCTGGTCAGAGCCCGCAGCGGGCCTGTCAAATTCTTGCTGCGCGCGCTCGCGGCAATAAAATCGCCGCGGCCGCATCATTTTCAGGGCTGCTGTGCGGCGTGAAAAATCGCTGCAAGCTGGTTCAAGGGCGGCGAACTGCGCATTTTGCCTGCAGCGGTTCACTGGAGCAGCGGCAAGCGGGACCTCGCTGCGAGCGCACTTTGTTGAAGCCTCAAGTTAGTAGAAGGCCTTCATCAGTTGTAGGCGGCGCCAAGCTCGAATGGTGATGCAAAGTTGGCGTGTTCAAGGCGAGCTTTAGGGAACAGGCGCCCGGTTCAGCCTGATTGTGATTTCGGCTAGGCGCGACCAGGTTTGCAGGGTGACTGGCAGGCTGAGAGAGGCCTCGGCTAAGTCCCAGGTGTAGGCGACAATCGAAAACACCGCGCCGGCGGTGACCGTCATTATGGCGGCTGCAAACCAGAGATTGAACAGGAGCAGCGCCAGCAGAAGCGCAAACACCGCGCCATAGAGAATGGCTTCGGCATCTGAGAGCTTCACCTCGAAGCGGCGCAGGCGCTGCAGATGCGCCAGTGTTGCTTGCGGCGCCCGTTTTTCCAGCACGCCGACCTGGCGTTCGGTCTGTTGGTTGAGCTGGCCGTTGAGACGGAAGAAGCGGCGGTGAAACAGGGTGTAGACGGCGGCCATGCCGATGGCGGCACCCAGGGCTGCAAAGGCCAGCTGGGGTGCAAAGGCATACAGCACCGTGATGGAGACCGCGATTTGCACGCCGGCAGCCATCGCGGAGGGCAGGGTGTCTTCCAGGAAGTCCACCAGCTCACGCCCCATTTCCAGCCGGGCGTTCAGGGCCGAGACCGGCAGGGCGGCGGAGCGCGCCGCCTGCGTCCTGCCCAGTTCAATGCGGACGGTTCCATAGGCACGGGTGTCATAGAGCCTGCGGACGACGGCAAGCGCAACCAGGGCGGCCAGGAGGCCGGCCAGGTGCCACAGAGCGCGGGGGCTGCCGCCCAGCAGCCCGTCGATGGCAAAGCCGATGAACAACGGAATGAGCGCTGTCAGCGCGGCCTCGCCCAGCGTCAGCGCCCAGGTGAGGGCGATGCGCCCTTTAAACACGGTCAGCAGCGACAGCAGGGTCAGACCACGGCCAGCCAGCATCGCATTCACCCGTCGTAGAACACTTGAACGGTGACGTCGCCCGGCGGCACCGAGGCTTCGGCAAAGCCGGGTTCATCGTCCGGGCTTCGGGCGCCGGAAACGCCGATGCCTTCCAGCAGCCGGTCGCCGCTGAAGTTCAGGTCCTCGTCGCCGTTTTCGTCATGGAACAGCACTACTGCATAGGGGCCTGCGGTCAGGTCCGGGAAGGCATGCGCGGTGCTGCCGGGCCGGGCGGGGATTGCGGCAAAGGCTTCGGCTTGCCAGAAGTTAAGCGTCTCGTAGGCCTTGGCCTCGCTGAAGACGGTGATCAGGATATTGCCTTGGCCGTTGCGGATGCCGTCGATGGTGAGGCGCAGCCCCTCGGCCAGGGCTGGGGAGGAAAGGGCTGTCAGGACGCCTGCGGCGGCCAGGGTGAGAAAGCGGGTCATGCGGGGTTCCTTTGCTCAGGCTGCGGGGGAGGGGAAGGGCGGAAGAGGGCAATGACGTCTTCTGCGATGGCGATCAGCACCGGCACCAGAATGAGCATCAGGGCGGTGCCGAACAGCTCGCCAAAGGCCAGGGAGACCGCGGCGGGGATCAGGTATTGCGCCTGCTCGGAGGTTTCCGACAGCAGCGGCAGCAGGCCAATCACCGTGGTGGCGGTGGTCAGGAAAATCGCCTGAAAGCGGCCAATGCCGGCCTGGTGCAGGGCGCTGGAAACAGGTTCCCCCTCATCGCGGGCTTGGTTGTAGCGGGTGATCATCACCAGGCTGTCGTTCACGATGACACCGGTGAGGGCGAGCATGCCGAAAAAGGACAGGAGCGACAGCGGCACATCCATGATCAGATGCCCGACCGCGGCAGCGATAAAGCCGAAGGGCACGATGGCCAGGATTACGAAGGGCTGCCAGTAGCTTTGGAGCGGCACCGCCATCAGCACATAGATCAGCACCGCCGCGAGGATCAGCGCGCGCAGCAGCCCGCCGCGGATCTCGCCGGTCTCCTCCAGCTCGCCCGCGGCGGCGATTTGGACGCCGGGGTACTTGGCGGCCAGCTGCGGCACCAGCTGCTCGAAGACGGCCTGGCCGACTTCGCCGGGTGCCGCCACCGAGCGGTCGATCGCTGCCGCAACGGTGTTGACCCTACGCCCGTCGCGGCGGTGGATCACGCCGGAAACATAGCTGCCCTTGACATCGGCAACGGTTCCTAGCGGCACCCAGGCGCCGGTGCTGCTGCGCAGGCGCAGACGCATCAGGTCGCCGATGGTGTCGCGCGCGGCGCGGGCGTTCTGTACCAGCACCCGGACCTCCGCCCCGTCCCGGCGGATGCGGGCGACCTCGGCGCCGCCGAAACCGTTGCCGATCTGGCTGGCCAGGGTTTCCGCGGTGAAGCCGAGATTGCGGGCGTCCGGGCGCAGGCGCAGCTTCAGTTCAGGCTGGCCGCCAGCCATCCCGCCGCGAATGCTGGACACCCCTGCAATGCCGCCAAGGAAGGCGCGCATGTCAGCGCTGGCCTGGCGCAGCAGGTCTTCGTCCTTGGACATCAGGCGGATGCGGAAGCCGCCTGCCAGCTCCTCCGAGCCGGTGAACTCCAGCTCGGTTGCCCCCTCGACCGCGCCAGTGCGTTCGCGCCATTGACGGACCACGTCAAGGATCTGGACATCGGGGCGGTCAGCCACCGGCAGCATCTCAGCATAGATCTGGGCGCTGCCTGCGCTGCTGATGATGGTGAAGAAGGTTTTGACCGGCGGCACATCCATGCCTGCTTGTTCGGCCAGCTCCCGGTTCAGCGCATGGCCTGCCGCCTCTATCCGGTTCACATTGGCGCGGGTCAGGGCAAAGGGCGCGCGGGCGTCCATTTCCAGGTTCACGGTGATCACCTGGCCCGGCACCTCGGGAAAGAAGACGGTGCGGACCTTGCCCTTCACCATCAGCCCCAGTCCCAGACAGGCCGCAGCGATGAACAGCACAAGCACTGCGTAGCGGTGGGTAACGGAGATGACCAGAACCGGCTTGTAGACCCGGTCGCGGACCCAGCAAAGCCCGCCGCGTGCGCTGTTCTGGACGTGCCCCCACAGGCGGCTGAGCAGGTAGCGGCGGCGCGGTTCAAGCGGTACACGGGCCAGATGCGCGGGCAGGATGAACTTACTTTCGATCAGCGAGAAGATCAGGGCCAGGATCACGATGCCGGAGAAGCCGGCCAGCGCCTTGCCCAGCGGGTTGTCGATCAGCAGCATCGGAAAGAAGGCGGCGATGGTGGTCAGCACACCAAAGACGGTGGCCACGGCGACCTTGTGAACGCCCTGTTCGGTGCCCTGCAGCGGATCCTTCACCTTGCGGCGTTCCTCGAACACGCTTTCGCCGACCACCACCGCGTCGTCGACCAGGATCCCCAAGGCGAGGATCAGGCCGAAGGTGGTCACGTCGTTCAGCGAGTAGTCCACCCATTTCGACCCGGCCACCGCGATGGCACCCATGACCGAGATGGGGATGCCCATCGCCACCCAGAACGCCAGCCGCACGTTCAGGAAGACCGACAGCATCAGCGCCACCAGGATCAGGCCCTGCACGCCGTTGGATTTGAGCAGCGCCAGCCGGTCGGCGATGTAGCCGGCGCTGTCGCCCCAGACCTCAATTTGGACCGAGGGCGGCAGCTGGCGATCGAAATCTGCCACCACGCGGCGGACAACGCGGCTGATCTCCAGCAGGTTTTCCTTTTGCCCGACCAGCACCTCCATACCAACGGTGGGGCTGCCATTGAGGCGGAACAAGAAGTCGCCCTCCAGGTAGCTGTCCTGGATGGTTGCGATGTCGCGCAGCGGCACGCGGGAGCCGTCTTCGCGTTCAATCACCGGCAGGTCGCCGTACTCCGGCGCGTAGCGGGCGCGGTTGTCGGCGCGCAGGTGGATGGTGCCACCTTCGGTGCGCAGCTGGCCCGCCTGAAAAGTCAGCGAGTTGGACTGGATCGCGGCAGCCACGTCGCTGGCGGTCAGCCCGTACTGGCGCAGCCGCTCCGGGTCGGCCTCGATCCGCAGCTCGCGCGGGATCAGGCCCCAGAACTTGAGCCGCGACAGCTCCGGCTGTGCCAGCAGCTCTTCTTTCAACCGCTGTGCCAGGGTTTGCAGCGTGGCCAGGTCGGCCTCCCCGTGCAGATTGACGTAAAGCGCCGGGAAGTCGAAGCCCGAAGCATCGATCACCGGGCGGCGGGCCTTGTCCGGCAGGTTCGCCAACCCGTCGATGCGGATGCGGACCCGGTCCAGCACTGCCTGCAGCTTCTCGCCGCCGGCGCGGCGGACCGAGACGGTGCTGAGGCCATTGGCGGATAGAGAAGTTATACTGCGCACACCCTCCAGGCCTTCGAGGGCTTGTTCAATCTTTTGCGTCACCAGTTCATCCACCTGGGCAGCGGTGGCGCCGGGGTATTCGATGGAAACCTCGACGCTTTCCGGCGGGATGCGCGGGAAGCCTTCGATGCGGATCGACATCAGGGTCTGCACCCCGAGGAACAGGATCAGCGCCATCATCAGATTGGCGGCAACGGGGTTGCGAATGAACCAGGCGGTCAGGGCGTGCATGGATCAGCCTTCCACCGGTTTCGGGCTGACGCGCTGGCCGGGCAGGAAGGAAGCCAGCGGCGTTTGGGCCACTTGCCAGGGGCCTGAGCCTTCGGGTGCGGCAATGGTGATGTTTCCCTGGTGCCGGAACAGCACCTTGGGCGTGATGCGCTGCAGCAGGCCGCTGCTGTCCACCAGCCAGATATGCCCGGCCCGGGACAGGGTGCCTTCTGGCAGGGTGAGAGTGCGGGAGAGCTTGCGGCCGCGGAAGGCGATACGCAGGAAATCTCCCGCCAGAACCGCCGGCGGCGGGTCGGTCACGTCCAGGAAGATGCGCAGCTGGCGGGTTTTCGGATCCAGGAACCCGCCGCCCTGGCGGATCCGGGCCTGGCCGAGGAGCTGGCCGCCGCGGTGGTAGAGATCCGCAGTTTGGCCGGTGACGGGCTGTTCCAGCAGCTTCCAGTCTTCCTGGCTCAGCTCAGCAGTGATTTCGAACCGGAGGTCTCCGGACAGCTGCAGCAGGGGATCGCCGGTGTTCACAGTCTGGCCCAGGCTGGCGAGTCGGCGGGTGACAAAGCCGGAGAACGGCGCCGCCACATCACAATCCGCCAGCTCGCGCTGCGCGGTCTGCAGCTGTGCGCCGGCGGCGGCCACGTTGCGTTCGGCGATCCGCAGCTGCGGCAGGTGAAGCGCAAGATCATTGGGCGGGCTGGCACCGTCGCGGGCGAACTGCCGCCGGGCGAGGGTCACCTTGTTGCGGGCCTGAAGCAACGAGAGCCTGGCCTGTTCCAGCGTCAGCTCTGCCGCGGCGACAGCGGTTTCATATCGGGTCTTTTCGATGGAGAACAGCGGCGTGCCCTTGGCGGCCCTGGCGCCGGCCAGCGCGCCGTCATGCACCGCAAGGATCCGCCCGGACACGGCTGAGCGCAGCTCTGCGTCCCAGCGCGGACGCAGTTCGGCGTAGGCGGACACGACCGCCCGGGCCGGGCCGGGCGCGATCGCAAGGACCGAAACAGCCGGGGCAGGCGGCGGGGCTGCCATGCGTTGCACATCAGCGGTGTCCTCGGTTTCATAGAGCAGCAGAACCACTGCTGCCAGCACCGCAAACGACAGGACCAGCCACAGCCATTGCCTGCTTCGCCGTGCCGGTCTCCTGGTTGTTCCGTTCGCCATACGCAGCCCCTTCCTGCCCTAGCCAGAATCACGCAGCCCCTTGCGGCGCGCTGCTGTCTGGCATATACAGTGAACGATCGTTCGTTCAAGGAGTGTTGCGGAAAATGTCCGCTGGAGAAGACAAGGCTGCATCGAAACGCGAGAGGGCAATTGCGCAGCGCCGGGCGCAAATCCTGGAGGCGGCGCTGGAGTGCTTTCTGGAGAACGGCTACCACCAGACCGGGGTGCGGGATATTGCGAAGAAGGCCGGGGTGAGCCTGGGCAACCTCTACAATCATTTCCCGGGCAAGCATGACGTGCTGGCGGAGATTGCGGCGCTTGAGCGGCTGGAGCTGGCGCCGTTCCTGAAGATCCTGAACCGGTCCACATCCGCGCCGAAGGTTCTGGATAAGTTTCTGGCCGCCTATGCCAAATACTTGGCGGATCCGGACACCGTGATCCTGACATTGGAGATTTCCGGCGAGGCCATCCGCAAGCCGGATATCGCGGCAATGTTCATGGATAACCGTGAGCAGTTGGTTGCTGCGCTCACGGCGGTTCTGGAACGCGGCATCGCCGAAGGCGACCTGCGCCGGCTGCCCGTTCCACGGGAGACGGCGCAGCTGATTATCGAGGTGGCGGAGGGCTGCGCCTACCGCTGTGTGCTGAGTAATGTTTCGATGCGCAAGGCGATGAAGGGGCTGAGGGACTTTGTTTCATCGGCAGTACTCGCTTTTTGAGCTTCAGCATGTCCATGTTCGCCTTTCGCATTTTCAAAGGGCGTCCCTGAGTGCCGCAGAGGAGCAGGCTGCTACACCTCAGTTTTGAAAATGCTGGGCGGCCCGCAAGGTCCGGTTTGACGGGCTGCACTGCCGCAAGGTCCGGGTCAGCTCAACGCCTGCTGTGGGCCGGCATTACTTCGGCCAATGGCGGCTTAGCGCGCTTGTTGTCCGTTCATTTCTCGCGCAGCATTCAGTGGTTTGGGTTCTGAGCCGCCCAATGCCGGTGCGGCGTGATCAAGGTTGAGGGCGGTTTGGAGCCTGCCGTTCGTCCCGCAGATAATGTACCTGAGACTCTGCGGCTTGATTCGATGCGCTGACATTGGCGCTTCCATAGCCAGCGTTCGGTCAAAACACCGCAAAAGCGGGCGGAGAGCCCAACTTGTACCTTCGGCTTTCACGCTGCGAGCGCTCACAGCATGGAAAATGCGGCAAATGCGAAAATTTGGGCGCTGCCATTCAGCGGCGAAATTTGCCGTTCATGCCGAGTGCAAAAAATTCGGAAAAAAATTCACATGGCGCGGGACGAAGCTGCCCGTCGCGGCACGATCCTGAATGCCGGTTATCGCCGCAAAGCATCGGCCACGATAGTGAGGTCTGCCGGGGGCCGGCACTCCGTGAGGCAGTGAAATACTGGATCGCGGAACAGAAGCCTGCCTTGGCCGATTGCCGTCGACAGTCGCCTCTCAAGGGTTTTGAAGGCGGTCACAAGCCAAGATCATGGTGCGGCGTGCAGATCACTATTTTGCTGCACAACGGTGCAGGAGGGACAATACACAAGACTGTGTCTCGCCGCCGGTCGCGGCGGTGCGGGCGTTGACGCGGCAGGATGCGGGTATTGCCAACAACCAGCGGATTGAAGCACCTGCCGCTGTTTCGCACGGGTCAATTATGGTCGCCCAGCAGCGACAATATCTCAAAGTATTGACGGTCTTCTGCATGGTCACGCGGAGTGGCACCGTCACGGTCTCCGATTGTTTGATCAGCGCCCGCCGCGACCAAAAGCCCGACCACAGCCTGATGATCCGGGCCACCGTCGCCCAGGATCACCGCCTCGATCAGCGCGGTCCAGCCGAGGTTGTTGACATGATCGAGCGGCGCCCCGGCGTTGATTAGACGGCGCACCACCTCGACATGGCCCAGATGCGCGGCGGCTATAAGTGCGGTGCCGTCATAGGGGCTGGTCGTCAGGCCGGGGTGGTTGCCCAGTTCGATGGCCAGCGACATCAATTCGGGGTCGTTGGCCACAGCGGCGATGGTGACCACGTCATAGGCCTGGCCTTCGAGCGCGTTGAGATCGGCCCCGGATTTTGCCAAGGCGCGCTGGGCGGCGTCCTGCGAGGCGAAGGCAGCCACGTGGGCGGGGGTGCGGCCACGCCGGTCGCGCACGTTGAGATCGGCCCCGGCAGCGGCGAGGCGGTCAATCCCGGCGACATCGCCGGTCTGGGCTGCGCGGTGCAGCCCGTCGTAAGCAGCAATTTCCGCGGCCGAGGGCGCGGTTTGGGCCAAGGCAGGCGGCGCTAGGGCCAGAATGGCGGGAAACAGGAGGAATTTGAGCATTTCATGTCTCCGATGTGGTTAGGCAGCCCGCCGCGATGACCGGCTGCCCGACGGGATGACCGGCTGCCCGACGGGATTATTCTGCGCCGATGGCATCAAGCCCGGCGCGGGCGCAGGCCTCGTCCAAGTGGCCTCCGGGGGCGCCGCCGACCCCGAGGCCGCCGACCAGCGCGCCGCCAATCCTGATCGGCAGGCCGCCGCCTTGGATCACCATGCGGCGGTCCATGTAGCGCAGGCCGTCATGTTGCGGGTTTTCACCGATGAAATTGGCCAGACCGGCGGTGTCGCGGCCCATCGAGGCCGAGGTGAAAGCCTTGCCCTGGGCGCTGCCTACGGTGTGCGGTCCGGAATTGTCGGCCTTCAAATGCACCTTGGTTGCGCCGTCACGGGCGACGATGGCGACGCTGACATTGTAGCCGTCAGCAGCACAGGCCCCAAGCGCGGCCTGGGCGGCCTTGGTGGCCATGTCGAGCGGCAGATAGGCGGCAGTGGGAAGCTCTTGCGCGGCCAGGCTGGCGGGGGCCAGAAGGGAGGCGAGGATCAGTTTGCGGATCATGGCATGTCTCCTTGTCAAAATCGATTAAGAGAGACTAAGGCGCGAAGGGCCGGCGCGGTATTCGTAGACCTTGCAAGCATCTCCGTAGTTCTACGGGCTGTCGCGGCCTTCGAGCCATAAACGGGTCAGTTCGGCCTGCGAAGTGGTGCCCAGCTTGGCCCCGATCGCGGCACGGTGGCTTTCGATGGTGCGCGGCGACAGGCCGAGGCCTTCAGCGATCTGTTTCGATGTGAAGCCCTCGGCGATGCGGTCAAGCACCTGTGCCTCGCGCGGGGTGAGCGATTGCAAGAGGCTGCGCGCCTCGGCCTTTTCGGCCTCCGCCAGCAGGCGCCGTTCCAGGATTTCACTGACTTTCTGAATGGCGTCGATCAGATCCTGCTCATCGATAGGTTTCGACAGAAAATCGACTGCACCGTTGCGAAAAGCCTGCCGGCAGGCTTCGATATCGCCGTGGCCAGAGATGACGACAGTTGGCCAGTCGATGTTCCGTTCTATCAACTTCTCCTGAAGTTTCAGACCTGAGATCAGCGGCATACGAATGTCGAGGATCAAGCAGCCCGGAGCAAGCCCGTCGAGCCGCGCCAGAAAGGCCTGAGGATTGGCGAAGGGCGCTACGTTCAAGCCGACGGTCGACAGCAGCAGGGTCAGTGCATCGCGCACTGCCTCGTCATCGTCGACCAGATAAACCGGATGTGTCATTGCGCGGCCTCCGCAATGGGAGCCGTCAGCGGCAAGTTAATCCGGAAGACCGCACCGGGGTTTCCGCCGGCATAGGAAATCGTGCCGCCCGCGCGTTCGATCAGGCGCTGGCTAAGCGCCAGCCCCAACCCGGTGCCCTCGGCGCGCGTTGTCATGAAGGGCATGAACAGTCGGGGCTCCATACTGGCCGCGACGCCGGGGCCGTTGTCGGCAATATCGAGGGTGGCAGTATCACCGCTGCTGCGCAGCGTGATCTTGACGCGTGCCTGGGGCGTACCCTCAAGCGCCTCGAGCGCATTACGCAAGACGTTGTGGATCACCTGTTCGATTTCCACCTGATCCACTGTCACCGTCACTGGGTGGTTTGTTGGGGCGGCCTGGAGGGTGACACCCCGGCGGTGCGCCTCGGCCGACAATAGAGCGCGGACATTGGCGATTGCGTCGCGCAGGTCAATCGGTTCGGTGCCGGCGCGCTGCGGGCGCGACCAGTTGCGCAGCCGGTCCAGGATCGTTGAGGCGCGCCGGGCTTGGGCGACGGCGCCATCAAGGACCGAGGCCACGGCATCGCTGTCGCCTCGCGCCAACAGGCGCTTGCCGGCCTGGGCCTGCGCCAGGATCGCGGTCAGGGGTTGGGTCAGTTCATGCGCCATTCCACTGGCCATTTCTCCCATCGCGTTGACCCGCGCGGCATGGCTGAGCTGGGCTTCCATCCGGCTGAGGCTGGCCTGTTGTTCGGCCTCGCGCACCCGGCTGCGTTGCCGGGAAGCAGCGGTGACTGCAGCATAGAGAAGCCCGGTCAGCAACAGTACAAGCGCGACCTGCGCTGGCGGAAGGAGATCGGCCGGACGCGTCCGCATTGCAGTTTCCAAAAGCAGGGGTTGCGAGCCGCTCCCAAGCGATTTTGCGAACCGCACCGCGCTCATACCCGAGGATTGGACCAGCACCGTGCCATCGGGCAGAGACACCCGGAAGCTGGCCTTGTCTTGCGCCCAAAACGCGGCGTTGCTGCCGAACAGTTGGGCGGCATCGACGCTGAGCGCCAGAGCATAGAGTGCCTGATCCGAGTTCGGGCTGCGTTTGATCAACAAGTAATGCTGCGTTTTCTCCGGGTGCGGCAACATCACCGGGACACCGGTGGAGCGCGTGGCGGCAGCGCGGATTTGTGCGGCGGTGCTGGCCGAAATGGCCGTCGCACCTACGATGTCCCGAGCGGGATCCAACGGCACAAGCTGCACGTCGCCGATCCGCGGATAGAACCGTGAAATTGTTGCTGCGACGTCGAGGAAAAGATCGTTGCGCTGTCCCGCGCCGGCTACGGCAATGGCCGACAAAGCCGTCAGGTGGGCATCGTGTTGACCAGCCCGTTGCGAGGCAAGCTGTTGAAGTGTGGCACTTTCGCTGTCGAGCCGGGCGGAATGCAGCCAAAATTGGACCGCCGCGAGGCCTGCCAGCCCCATAACCCCCGCCATCAGAGTGGGTAGAGCCCGCCGCGTTGCCTTGCTCCCGAAGAGTGATATCATCCGCGTTGCGCTCATTGTGCAAGGCTAACATGGAGTGCTTGAACTCCAAGTCCAAAAGCTCATACCAGGATGCCGACAGCTTCTGAGCACCGTCGGCGGTCACTGCGGCATCTCTGCCTCAACGCGAGGATTTAGCCCGCGGCAACCGTGGGAAAATTTCTGGATTACCCCGTTGCCGTCCTCGACCAGAGCAAATGACAACTCTGCCACTTTGCAAAACCATCTAGTCCGGCGGTGCCGGTGCAACCCACCCGCGATCAATGACGTCAAAGTGCGCCAAGCCGCGGTTCAAGCTTAGTGCGGCATCGGGAAAATAGGGCTCAAAGCGGCGTTACGGTGCCGCAGCGATAACCATCGCCGCCGCGCACCGAGATCGGCAATTCTCCAGACCTTTGCGGCTTCCGGCGGGCCATTTTGCAAATACGCAGGTTTCCCGAACTTTCAAACGGATCGTGTGCCATTCAACTTCTGGCAACGTGCATTCCGACGAGGGGCGGCGGTAAATCACTCAGAGCCCCTTTGTCAGCTGCGGCTTCTAGCGCCGATGATCGCAACGCGCAGCAATCCGAAATTGCAAACGGACGTCCAAATAGCTGCTTTGATGGCGGAATACCGATTGCACCTGACACCCCACCAGCGCAGGGTCTGCTCGCAGTGGTGCCGGATGGCATCGGCCACGGCCTCCGTATCGCGGTTTTTCAGGGCCTCTAAGAGGGCAAGGTGCTCTTCCATGGCAGAGGCGATCCGGTCGGGAACGAACGGGCGTGAATTCTGGATTACGGCAATGCGCATCCGGTTGGCGTCATAGGCCGCCGCCAGTAGCGAATTGCCAAGGCCGTCCGCCAGAAATTCGTGCAGCGACAGATCTGTCTCGATGGCCTGCGGCGGACACGATGGGCGGCGAAGCTGATAAAACGGTGAAAAGCAAAACAAATTATTCGATTGATTACGTAAACGGGAAGCTTTGGCTTGAGCGCCGCCTGAATTCAGTGGCACACTGCCGCCGGAACTTGGGGAAACGCGATGGCAAATGACGAGACTTCAGCGCCGCCGGTGATCGGCGTCGGCGCTTCGGCAGGCGGGCTGGAAGCGATACGGGAAATGCTTTCCGCGGCGGGGCCGGACACGGGGCTTGCCTTCGTCATCGTTCAGCATCTCGATCCGAATCACGAAAGCATGATGGCCGAGCTTTTGGGCCGGCAGACGCCGCTGCCTGTGAAGCAGGTTTCCGGCGGAGAGCGGGTGGATGCCAACCACGTTTACGTGATCCCGCCCGGCCGGGGGCTCGCCATAATGGATGGCTGCTTGCGCCTGCACGAGTTTAAGGAACCGCGGGGGCTGCGGCGGCCGATCGACGATTTTTTTGCCTCTCTGGCCCGCGACCAGGAACACAACGCTGCCTGTGTGATCCTGTCGGGCACCGGGGCCGACGGCACCAGCGGGCTGCGCGCAATCAAGGAACACGGCGGCCTCTGTGTCGCGCAGGAGCCAGATACTGCAGGCTATGACGGCATGCCGGTGTCGGCAATCGGCACCGGGCTGGTGGATTTTGTGCGCGATCCCGGCAGCATCGTCGCCTGCCTGCGCACGTTTTTCGATCGCAGCAGTGCCCGGGAAGAGCGCGAGAAGGCGGCCGAGGTGGTTGCCGATCACGTCGACGAAATGTGCGCGAGTCTGCGAAAGACGGTGGGGCATGATTTCTCGGGCTACAAGAAATCTACGCTTGTACGCCGGATTGAGCGGCGCATGCAGGTGCTTGGGATCACTCAGCCTTCGGCCTATCTGGAGCGCATCGGCGACGACGCCGATGAATGCGAAGCGCTGTTTCGGGACCTGCTGATCAACGTTACCCGGTTTTTCCGGGATCCGGAGATGTTCGAGGAACTGAACCGGCGCGTCATTCTGCCGATGGTGGAGCGGGCCACCGCCGAGGACGAGATCCGTGTCTGGGTGCCGGGCTGTTCCAGCGGCGAAGAAGCCTATTCCATCGCGGTGCTGTTTGCCGATGCGCTGGCCTCGCGGATACCGCGGCCGCTGGTGCAGATCTTTGCCACCGACATCGACGAAAGCATGCTGTCGCTGGCGCGCGAGGGGCGCTATCCAGTCTCGGCACTGGCCGACATTCCCGAACGGCTGCGCGAGCATTTTACCATCGGCAAGGACGGGATCTTTCAGATGGCGCCGAAGGTGCGCGACCTGATCCGGTTCTCCTCGCACAGCTTGGTGAAGGATCCGCCGTTTTCCAAGCTGGACCTGATCTCCTGCCGCAACCTGCTCATCTATATGGGCGACCGGCTGCAGCAGCAGGTGTTTCCGATCTTCCACTATGCGCTGAACCCGGGCGGGCACCTGTTTCTGGGCCCCTCCGAAAGCATCGGCCGTCACGAGGAACTGTTTTCGGTTACAGACCAGAAGTCCCGCATCTATAAGCGGCTGGAAGGGCGGCCGTTCTACCCGTTCAATCTGCCAGCCAGCGTCGCACCCGCAAAAAAGCGCAGCTTCGAACTTCCGCGCTATGGCGAATCCTCGCGTCTGAGCTGGGAAGAGAGCGTGTCGGTCCGCCGCTTGGTGGAGCATTACACGCCTGCCTCGATGGTCGTTGATACCGATGGCGGCGTGATCAAAACCTACGGCAGGCTGGCGAAGTATTTCGAGTATCCCAGCCCGGGCCGGGATATCACCTTTGCCGTGTCGCTGGCCCGTCCCGGTCTGCGCGACGTGCTGCCGCAAATGATCCGGCAGGCAGCGACGGGGAAGAAGCGGGTGGTGGCCCGGGATGTGACTGTGCAAGCGGAGTTCGGCCAGCAGGTCGCCGATGTGGTGGCCGATCCGCTGCCGGACGGAAACGTGCTTTTGGTGTTTCGTGATGCTGCCCCGTTCGAGCCAGGCGCTGCAGACGACATGCTGGAGCTGGGACCGGCCGACAGCGAGCTGCAGGTGCTGCAGGACGAGCTGCGCCTGACCAGGCACCGGCTGCGCGGCACGGTCGAGGAGCTGGAGACCGCCAACGAAGAGCTGAAGAGCTCGAACGAAGAAATGATGTCGATGAACGAGGAGCTGCAGTCGACAAACGAGGAATTGACCACAGTCAACGATGAGCTGAAGACCAAGGTCGACCAGCTGACCGTGGCGAACTCGGATCTGCGCAACTTTTTTGAATCGACCCGCCTGGCGGTGGTGGTGCTGGACCGGAACTTGCAGATCCGCAGCTTTACCGAGGCAGCAAAATCCGTCTTCCCGCTCAAGGACAATGACCGGGGCCGGCCGCTGACCGAGGTGGCGAGCCTGCTGGAAAACGCCCAGCATATTGAGGACGCCCGCACCGTGCTGATGGGCGATACCGTGCCTGCGCGCACGGTTGCCTCGGCCGATGGTGAGCGGCAATGGGCGCTGCGGGTGCTGCCCTACCGGCTGCAGGATGGCACCATTGATGGCGCCACGGTCGTATTCAACGACATCACCGAGGCGCTGCGCATGCAGCAGGATCTTGATCTGGAGCGTGAGCGTCTGCAGCTGGCGGTAGAGGTCGCCCAGCTTGGCGTCTGGGAATACCACGCCGAAAGCGGGGAAACCTTCCTGGACGAGCGCGAACTCGCGCTGTTCGGTGTCAGTGGGGGCGGGGACACCAGCATTGATACGCTGATGGAGCTTATCCTTGATGAGGACCGACCCGGGGTGGAAGCCTCGCTGCGCCGCGCGATCGCCGGAGACGAGGACTTCTCGGCGGCGTTCCGGATCCGCCTGCCGGATGGCAGCGTGAGGCATCTGCGGGGGCTGGGACGTCTCGTCGATGCCGCAAGCCCGGTCCGCATGATCGGCGTGAGCTTTGATGTAAGTCCCGAGGCACGGCTGGCCGAACAGCGGGAGCTGCTGATCCGGGAGATGAACCACCGGGTGAAAAACCTGTTCGCAATAATCGGCGGTTTTGTCAGCGGCGCTGCGCGCACCGCCAATTCGCCGGCGGAGCTGGCCCGTGACGTCCGGGCCCGGATCGAGGCGCTTGGCCGCTCCCACAGCCTGACACAGAGTCAAAACGGGACCGGCGGTGTGCAGTTGAAAGATCTTATCGAATGCGCGGTCCGGCCGCATGCCGGCAATGCCCGCACCGCACTGTCCGGCCCAGACATTGTGATTGACATCGAACAGCTCACCCCGCTGGCGCTTCTGTTCCACGAATGGACCACGAACAGTGCCAAATACGGTGCCTTCCGTCCCGAGGGCGGCCGGGTCGATGTGACGTGGGAAAAAGTGCCGGGCAATGCGCTGGAAATCGCCTGGAAGGAAGAAACGGAAGCGCAGCGAAAGGACAACCCGTCAAACGGCACCGGCTTCGGCAATCTGTTGGTGAAACATTCTGTCCGGCAGTTAGAGGGCAGGATTTCTGAGGCGCATACTCAGTCGAGCTGGCACAGCACTCTGACCATACCTCTCCCTTAGCCGAATGGGCCGGCACCGGGGTTCCGCGGTGCCGAGGCGGCGTTTGCGGTTCGAGGCGGTGGTGCGGCTGGAGGGTGCCAAGGCGCCTGCTAGAACCGTCAGCGCAGGGCAGGCCCGCCGCCGCAAGCTGCGTGGCCTGACGCGCACTGGCCTGAAATGCCTCTGCCTTTTCCGCTGGCATCCGCGAGGGTAGGCTTTGCTGCGCGCCTCTCAATTCTGGCGCAAAATCCACAAGGAACCAGGCAAGCGGTTAGAGGCTGCCATACGCGAGCTTCGCTGTGTTTTAAAGGCGCCAAGTCTTGCTTCCTTACGCCGCATATCCGGCAATGAGGCTGCCGAATGACCAGGGCTGCCCTCCATTGCGGACAGTTCGGTCCCGCCGCGCTGGCTCACCTGCGCGCCGTGGCAGCGGTCAGTCCGTTACCACGTTCCACTCCGCCAGCTCTTCGGCGGTCAGGATATAGATCTCGTCGGCGGGCGTGGCCATCGCCGGGCCCATAATCCGCAGGTCTATGCCCATGGTGTCCAGGTGCTCCAGCACACGGGCCTGGCCGCGCTGGATATCCTCGACCGCCAGGAAGGCGGGCAGGATGTCGGATTCCCCGAACCGGTGCTGATGAACGCCGAGACGCGCATTGTCCGCAACCCGCCGCCCGGTTCCGCCGGCAAAGATGTAAGGGCAGGCCGACAGGCAGACCGCCGCCTCCGCCAGGCGCGTCTCCGCGCCGGCCTCGCGGACCGCCCGGCCAATCTCCAGCGCGTCGGCGACACTGCCGCCGGAGCTATCGAGAAGGACTGTGCCAGGCTTCAGCCGCCGCAGGTCCGCAACGATCCGCTCGCCGTCACCGGGCGAAATTGCGCCCCTCAGCAGCAGTGCCTGCCTGCCGTCCAGCGTGGTTTCTTCAGCCACCAGACGGCGCGGCATGTCGCGGTCGATACTGGGGCCAGGATTGGCGGGCCGGTCCGGCCGGTAATGCCGGGTCTGATCACCGGGCCGGGTGGGCTGGTCCAGCTCCGGCACCGATACCGGCGACAGCATCCGCGGCAGTGCCGGCCCGAGGTCAAGCGCCACAAGCATGACCGCCAGACCGATCTGGCAGCCCAGCAGCCAGCGGAACGGCGCCCCCGGACTGCGCCCGATAATCCTGCCGCCCCAGGTCATTCAACCGCTCTGGGTCCGGGGCGCGGCCCGGCAGCGCCGGGAGAACCGCTGCCGTCCTCCGCTTCGCTGGCGGTCTCCTCATCCTCCGGATCCCAAGCCGCGCCGGGGGCCGCGGCCTCAACCTCGCGCAGCGCCAGCACAGCGGCGCGCAGTTCGGCCACGGTCATCGAATCCTCGGGTTCCGCCGGGTCACGCCCGGCACGGACGGCGCCCTGCGCCACCGCAACAATCAGAACCAGAACCGCCGGCAGCAGGTCGATGGCAATGGCTCCGGCCCAGGAGGGGGCGAAATTCCCCGCGTAGCGGATCACCGCATCGGCCTTGGAGATTGGCGTGTAGACAACTTCGGCAGCGGGCTCCAGCGCCAGAACCTCCGCCGCCGCGGCCTGCAAAGTCTCGGCCCGTTGCGCCAGGAGTTGCAGCAGCGAGGTGATGGTTGCCTGCTGAGCGGCCTGGCCGCCCGCATCCCCCGCGTCCAGACGCGGCAGGACAACGGATTCCGCCAGATCCCGCGCCGCACGGTCCACCATTGGCGCAACCGACAGCTGCCGCAGCTCTGCGATGATGCCTGCCAGGCGCACGGATTCTTCGGAGAACTCGACGCCGCGGGCGGTAACAGGCCCCGGTGCGACTGTCAGCGCGCGCATCCGGCTGAGGATCGCATTGCCTTCGGCAAAGGCCGCGGCGACCGGCGCCTCCTGCTTTGCGATCAGCCCCTCTAGGGCCGCCAGCTCATCGGATTTCTGCATCAGAACCCGGAACACGGCGCCGCGCCCAGCCAGGCCGGACAGGCCGCCGCCTGCTTCCTGCTGCGACAGGTCCTCGAACCCTTGCCGCGCCCTGCCGACGTCCAGGCGCAGGGCCTGGCCCTGCAGCGCAAACGCATTCGCGCGCTCCAGCGAGGTTTGGTATTCCTGGACCGTGCGCGCCAGATGCTGCTCCACAGCCGCCGACCCGGCCAAGGCGGCAGCGTTCAGCCAAGACGACATCGCAACGATCGCGGCCGACCCCAGCGCCATTGACAGAAACAGCCACATCCGCGCCGCCGCTGTCCGCATTGCCGGCAGCAGCCGCAACAGGTACGACCAGAATACATAGATCCCGGTCGACACCGCGGCGCTGTAGGATACGGCCGCAAACAGCGACAGAGCGCCATCGTCATCCAGCAGCCCGCGCACGCCGAGATAAGTGTAGATGCCAGAGGCCACCGCAAGCACACCCAGCGCTGCCGAGGTGAAGCTGTCCAGCCACTGCAAATGCCCTTCGACTTCGCGCGCGTGGCGAAGGCCCTTGATATCACGTTTCATATTGGCACCTCCCCTCAGAACATGTTCCCTGCGGCGGGGAAAACAAGGCGGCGGCTGCCAAGTCTCCTCCAGCGGCTGCCGCGGCTGCCTATGGCACTGCCGCCATCCCGGCCGGATTGCTGGCAGGGACAGCCGGCTGCCGGGCTGGTTCTTCCAGCTTGACCGCGGCCACCGGGGTGAAACCCGCCCGGAAGACTTCCACCCAGACCTGCGAAGGCCTCAGCCCGATTGGGCCAAGGGCCAAGCTGGCCTCTATGGCATAGATCTCTATCAGGCCTCCAAGGCCGTTTTCATCCGGGTCTGCGGTGTCCCACGGGGTCACCGGGCCAAAGCTATGCGTCCGCAGCATCCAATGGCGCTGGATTGCCTCGGAGCCGCGGATTTCGTCAACCGCCTCCGGCAGGCTGCTGCCGCAAAAGCCGAAAGGGGAAGTGTCTAAAACGCGCCATTCGTGAAGCTCACGAAGGTAGTGAAAAAGGAGATGCCGCACGTGTGCCCCGGAAATGTTTGATGTTTCTGATTTTTCAGGATGAACGCGGAACCGGCGGGTTCGTTCCCGCCCGCGCAGGATAATTCGGAAATACTTCGCACAGCGCCGGCGGGGGCGGGAACGGATGCGCCCCCGCCGGCGTTGTTCCCGTAACGCCGGTGCCGCCGGCCATGGCTGAGGAGCCCGCTCATGTTCTTGCATCTTCCCGCACAGATCCGGTTTGCCGCCAGCGTTGCGCGCATGGCGTTCGAAGCGCAAATCATCATTTCCATCCGCACCCTGGGCATGATGGGCGTTGTCCCCGCAGCGCCGGCTGAAAACAGGCGGATGGTCCTGGAAAAAGTGAAAGCGTTTCAATCCAGCACCCAGGCGGCCGCGCAACTGGCGGCGGCTGGCAAGCCGATGGAGGCTGTCATGACCGGGGCGATGGCCCCTTACCGCCGTGCCACCGCTTCCAACTACAAGCGCCTGACCCGGCCGCCCAAAAGCAGCCGCTGACTTTAAGGCGGCAGCACTCGACGTAAACGCGGACTGCCCGAAGTGGGCGGCCGGAAGCTCCCTGTTCACTGCTTGGGTGCGCAGAACCAAGGGAATTGCGATGCTACCGGCGCATAACTCCTTCACGGTTATCTCCAGTTTCGGCTTTGCCGCCCGGTTTGCCGCTGTTACCTTGAGGAAAGGCTATAAACCGCTCCTTCACCGCGGTCCGCCAAGCGGAAGGGGGTGTCCGGCCATTGGGACCTCAATTCCAGAGCTAATTTCTGAAACGGAAGCGCAGACCAGGCCTGGCGGAACAAGGTGAGGTCCGAACCTGGCTTACGGAGTGGCGGCGATGCGGTGTTCATCGTGCCGGGGGTGAATTGGGTGCCTGTTGGGGGCTGCGAGCCTCAACTGACGTTGCGGAAGACGGAACCCCTCTCGAAGCCCGCGGGTTGTTTTAGTGATCACCGAAGGAGCCATCATGCCGACGATCACCACGAGGAATCCCGCAACTGGCGAAACGCTGGAAACCTATCCGCTCATGACAGAGCAAGAGGCCATCCGGAAGCTGGAGGCCGCGCAGGAAGCGTTTCTTGAGTGGAGAAAGCTGTCCCATGCTGAGCGGGCGCCTTATCTAACCAAGATCGCGGAGAAGCTTCGCGCCAGCGCTGATGAGCTGTCGGCGCTGATGACGCGCGAGACCGGCAAATTGTTGAAAGACGGAAAGCGTGAGGTTGAGATCTGCGCGGCAATCTTAGACTACACTGCCAAACACGGTCCCGATGTCCTGGCCGACGAAGAGCGGACCCACGGAACCGGCGGCGCGCGGGGCATCGTCAGTTACCAGCCGATTGGCGTGATCTACTCTATCCAGCCGTGGAACTTTCCGCTGTATCAGCCGGTTCGCGTGCTCGCTGCAAACCTGATGGCGGGCAATGCCTGCGTGCTGAAACATGCGAGCATTTGCACCGGCTCGGGCTTGCGGCTGGGTGAGCTGTGCATCGAAGCAGGCCTGCCGGAGGACCTGTTCCAGGTCGTCCTGATCGACCACGGCACCAGCGATAAGCTCATCGCGCACCCTCTTGTGCGTGGTGTGACACTGACCGGAAGTGACGGCGCCGGCCGCCATGTCGGCAGTGTGGCCTCGAAGGCGCTGAAGAAGACGGTACTGGAACTGGGCTCGAATGACGCTTACCTCGTGCTGGAGGACGCCGAGATCGAAACAGCGGTCAAATACTCGGTCATCGGGCGGCTCTACAACAACGGCGAAACCTGTGTGTCAGCCAAACGGTTCATCGTTGCGGACAAGGTCTATGACGCGTTCGTGTCGGCCTTTGTCGATCAGATGAAAGCCGCCAAAATGGGCGATCCGACGGACGAGGACACTCAGCTTGGCCCGCTGTCAAGCGACGCCCAGTTCGAAACCGTGAAGGAACAGGTGGACGAAAGCGTGGCCAAGGGGGCGAAGGCACTGTGCGGCGGTAAAGCGCCCGACCGTGCCGGCGAGTTCTATCCTGCAACGGTGCTGGCGGACGTGGCCCCCGGCATGCCTGCCTATGATGACGAGATTTTCGGCCCCGTGGCCGCCGTGATCCGGGCCAAGGATGACGAAGACGCGATGCGCATTGCCAATGACAGCCGGTACGGCCTCGGCGGCGGGATCTTCTCTCAAAACGAAGAGCGTGCGCTGCGGTTGGCCCGCGACCATTTCGACACCGGGATGATCCGCATCAACTCTTTCGGAGCAGCCGATCCAAACATGCCCTTCGGCGGGGTTAAAGATTCAGGCTAAGGGCGCGAACACGGCGGCTTTGGCATGAAGGAATTTGTCAACGTGAAAGCGATCTACCTGCCATGATTACACTCCATGCACTGCAATACTCTCGCGCCACCCGCGTCCTCTGGCTGCTGGCAGACTTGGGACAGCCCTGTAACCGGATCGACTATGACCGAACCGAGGCCTTCCGCGCCCCCGAAACGCTGTCCAAGGTTCACCCTTTGGGCAAATCTCCGGTGATTGAGGACAACGGCGAGATGATCGCTGAGTCTTCCACGATCCTGCGATATCTCGCGGCCAAGTATGACGATGACACCCACACACCGCCGCGCGGCACGCCGGAGTTCTGGCGGCACGAGGCGCTCTTCGACTACGTCGAAGCTTCGCTGGCCGAGGTAGCCTTGCAGGCGATCCTGCCCGCGTTTCGCGGCCAACCGGTGCCGGACGATGCGAAAACCGCACTCGACACCCACCTCGACTATGTCGCGAAGGCCATCGGCGAAGGACCTATGCTGTTCGGCGGCAAGGCGATGCTCGCGGACATTCAGTTTTCCTACATCGTCGCGCTTTTGGCGCGGTTCGGCCTGCTGGCGGGCCACCCCAAAGTCGCCGCCTACTGGGACGCCCTGCAACAGCAGCCGGGCTATATCGCCGCAACGCGATCTGCGGGGCCGATGGCGCCGCCCGCTTGACCTGACAAAAAGGACTTCTCATGCCCATGAACATCATTATCGCCGGTGCAACCGGAAAAACCGGCCGGATCCTGACCCAAGACCTGCTGGACCGAGGCCACAGCCTGACCGCGCTTGTGCGGGAAGGTTCGGACACCAGCTGCCTGCCAGAAGGCACCAAGCTGCGGCATGGCGATTTGACCGACCTGCAACCGGGGGTGTGCGACGGCGCGGATGTGGTGATCTTTGCCGCAGGTTCCGGCGGCGCGACCGGGCCGGAAATGACGGAGAAGGTGGATCGCGACGGCGCGATGCGGCTGATCGATCTCGCAAAGGACGCCGGTGCCGGCCGCTTCGTCATGCTCAGTTCCATCGGCGCGGACCAGTCAGACCCGACGGGTGATCTGGCGCATTACCTGAAAGCCAAGCACGCCGCCGATGAGCACCTCAAGAACTCCGGCCTGACCTACGCGATCTTGCGGCCCGTATCGCTGACAGACAGCGGTCGCAGCGCCGATGTCGTCCTTGGCGGCCAGGTCGACAAGTCTGCAAAGGCAAGCCGCGCCGATGTGGCAGCAGTGCTGGCAGAGGCCGCCACAACCGGCGGGTTGGACGGTCAGGCGCTAGACATGCAATCGGCCTGAGCGACAGATTGCCCCGGCGATGCTGTCGCCGGGGGCACCGTGCTTTCATTTGCAGAAAGTTCTTACACCGCCTAAACGAAACCACTTGCCGAGCATTCACTTTGGAAGGTTACCTTCATTTGCAAGGCGACCGGTGGAGCAGCCTGGATGATCTCGTCTTAGCTCTAACGTGAGGGCGGTTGCATTGGCGCCGCGCGCCAAATTCGGGACCTGAGCTTGCTTTCTGTCCGCTCGCAGAGAAGGCGCGCTTCCCGCTTTGACTGCGGCTGAAGGCCTGCCTGACCGGTGGCCAGGCATGGGGCTGTGCCGGGTTGCCTGCCGACTTCTTGGGCACTCCCGATAGCCGCTCAGATCCTCCGCGACGTGCCCCGCAGGGTTGTGCCGCAGGGCAGCTCCGAGCCTGGCTGTCGCCCCGGGGTGGCGGGTTTGGCGTGAGAGATCTCCACGGGGCCTGCGTGCTGCTAGGCGGAAAAGCTGCAGCCTGCGGCACCGAATAATGCGTCCAGGCGCCGGCTCCCGAGTCAATTCCCCGGGATATTTCCCGGCGCGCGATGGATTCCTGATTAAAACGCGCATTCAGGCCAATTTGCCGGCCGGATAAGTAGGCCAGCCCCTTTACGCCCTCTGACCGGGCACCTTTTGCCAAGTGACGTCGCGTACGCCAGCTGACCGCAGCCTTGCAAGAATTCTAAGAAAACACTTCTCCCGGAGATCGGCCTCGGAAACATCAAGTCTCTGTAAAGTCATAGAAGCATTGGATAATCCAGGCCTGGTGGAAGCGCTCCCAATGCGTCCCCGCCCGGCAGCGGGACGCAAAAACTCCGTCAAGCTCCGCAATAAGCAACAATTAAGATTCGCCATCTAGCGTGCATGGATCACCACTTGCAGGAGCAGACAATAAATGAAGACCCGTATAGCAGCGCTTCTCTGCGCAGCTGCAGCCCTCATGTCAGAACACGCCAGCGCCGCCGAGGTTGAAGTCCTCGTTGGCGATCTGCCGCCAATGGTCAACAAGGATGGCTCTGGCCGGGAGGCGGAGATCATCGCAACCACTCTGGAGCGTTGCGGCCACACTGCCAAGTTCACCATACAACCATTCACGCGCCACTGGCAGTCGTTCGAGTCCGGAAAAGGGGACGCGGTCGCCACCGTGCCGGTCGGCATGCCGACCGCAGGCACGCAGACTGAACCCTACGTCTCCTATCAGAACGGGATTTCGTTCCTCAAGTCCTCGGGTGCGCAGGTGAGCACGCTTGGAGACCTGAACGGCATGAAGATTGTCGCTTTTGAAGGCGCTGCCAGCATTATTCCCGGGCTTTCGGACGCGACCGGCGGCTTCAAATCCTACCGCGAGATGGCCGATCAGGAAACACAGAGCAAGCTGCTGTACGGCAAGCGCGTGGATGGCATTGTCGGCGATGGCATGCTGTTTGCCGAATTCGCCCGGCACTTGCAGGAAGCCGGTGCCGCGTCGGGGGTGGATGCCAGCCAGCCGATCGAATTCCGTGCAATCTTTGAACCGACCCCCTACGGCATGAGTTTCCGCGACCCCGCCATGGCCGAGGGATTCAGCCGCTGCTTTGCCGAGCTCGAAGAAGAAGGCAAAATCGCTGAGATCAATACCCGTTGGACCGACAAATACCGCAACGCGCTGTCGGACAACTACATGTCCTACTGACCCCGGTTTGAACACACAGCGCCAGAGGGCCGTGGCGATGCCGGCAGCGGGCAGCCTGCAAAAGCAGGCTGCACCAAGCCAGCCCGCCACTGCCTGATACCGCCTTTGGCACCGGGCCAGGACCGGTGCCGAAGACAGCACAGGATTGTGCTTATTCACTAAGCGGAGTGTCAAATGAGACGCTTGAAGAAACAGATTTTTGCGATGTCCATCAAAAAGCGGCTGCTGCTGCCGATCATCGCATGCATCTTCCTTTCGAATGCAGCTTACACAGTGTTCTGGGCGTCGAAACACTCCAGTGCGCTGCTTGAAGCCTTTGAAAGTGAAGTCAACTTGGCGCAGACTTTCATGGCGCCGCCGGTGGCGGCTGCGGTTTGGGATTTCAACAGCGACGCGGCGCTTGGAGCGGTTCAAGGGGTGACAGAGATGCAGGATGCGCTGTTTGCCCAGGTTCTGGTGGACGGCGAAGCATTCGCCGAGATTTTTGTGGATGAAAGCCAGCGCGAAAACTGGACTGCCGCGGTCCCCGAACTGCTGGCAGCGGCCGATGGCCCAACGAGCCTTCAAGCGGGCGCGCTTGCCTACGTCACCTTTCCGGTGCTGCATCCCGAAGGAGGGCAGGTCGCGCAAATGGTGCTGGGGTTCAATAATGGCCGGGTGCAGGCGACGATCCAGCAGCTTTACCTGCAGTCGGCTGTCATCAGTCTTGCGGTCTGCCTGATCGTCGGCCTTATCGTGTTCTTCTCGGCGGCCTCGGTCACCAAACCGCTGCACCGGATCATCAATCGAATTACAGCGCTGCGGGAGGGCGATACCGTCAGCCCGGTGCCAGAGGAGGGCCGCAGCGACGAACTGGGGCACCTGGCCGGCGCTGTCGGCCAGTTCATCGAAGCGATGCGGGCCAATGCAGAGCTTGAAGAGCGGTCGCGCCGCGCTGCGGAGGAGCAGGCGGGTGTGGTGCAGGAACTGGCTGCCGGTTTGAACAATCTGGCCAAGGGATTGCTCTCGCACCGTATCACCCGGGAGATGAGCGGCGAATACACAACGCTTCGCGCGGACTTCAACCAGACGGCTGAATCGCTGGACGGGCTGATCGGGCGGGTGTTGCACACCATCACCGAGATCGAAGAGCAAACCAATCGCATGGCTCAAGGGTCCGACGACCTGTCGCGCCGCACGGAAACGCAGGCGGCGACCCTGGAACAGACAGCCGCGGCGCTGGACCAGATCACCACCAACGTGCGCGACGCCACAGAGCAGACGGGCTCGGTCGAGCACACGGTATCGGACACCCGCGCGGAAGCCTTGCGCTGCGGCGAGATCGTCCAGCGGGCGGTCGAGGCGATGCGCGAAATCGACGCCTCTGCGGCCAAGATATCCGAAATCAACGGCGTGATCGAAGGCATCTCTTTCCAGACGAACCTGCTGGCGCTGAATGCCGGTGTTGAGGCGGCAAGAGCCGGTGAGGCGGGCCGCGGCTTTGCGGTTGTCGCCTCGGAAGTCCGCGCCCTCGCTCAGGCTTCATCCAATTCCGCCAGCGAAATCAAAGGCCTGATCGACGCCAGTTCGGAGAAAGTGAAGGTGGGCGTGGGACTGGTCGACGAAGCGGGTCAAGCAATTACCCTGATCATCGACAAAATCCAGAGAGTGTCAGAACTGGCGGTTCAAATTGCGGTGTCCTCCCGTGACCAGGCTGCAACCATCAGCGAAATCAATTCGGGAGTGACTGAGCTGGATCGCGTCACCCAGGAAAATGCCAGCATGGTTGAGAGATCCAGCGAGCAAGGGCAGATGCTGAAGCAGGCTGCAGCCGAACTTGCGGAACTCGTGGCAAGTTTCAAGCCGTCGCAGGAAACCCCCGCCGGATCGCTGCAGAGCGCTGCAACGGGGGCGTGGGAGCCTCAGGCATTAAATGAGAGGCGCTTGGCAGGTTAGACCCGGCAGCTGAATTTGGAATAGCGGGGCCGTTGCGCCCCGCTCGGCTGTCTGCGGTACCGTGACATCCAGACAGTGACGTGAGCCACGATGTGCACGCGGCCCCCCACGGCGCGTTATCTGGCGGATATGATGGGGGCAGGCTAAGCGCGGCTGCAGGTACCATGTTGGCTGCTAACCGGCCCGGCTGTGTGATTGCGGATGACCGCAGTGCCGGTCATCCGCCAATACGTTTCCTCCTGACAGCCCTTAGGGGGAACCAGTGCCGGTACGGCTAAGCGCGGCTGGTGCCCCATCAGGTGCGCAAAGAAAGTATTCGCACGCTTCTGCGTTTGGCACGGCAAAGCCCTCCGTCCAGCCTGCGCCAAGCGCCTCAGCGGCGTCCCGGGCGCTGCGGGGTGACGTGACCTTGATATTCGGCACCCAGCCCGGCCGGGACCCGGCAAGCGGTTCTGCTGTATAGTGAAGCGCGACCAAATCGCCGCTAGGCCCGAAGATGGGGAGAGCAGTCTGCTCCGGCGGCTGGACCGCCGGGAGCTGCCATCCGCAAACCCCGGCATAAAAGGCCATGGGGAAATCCGCGCCGTTTGAAAGGTAAACCTCCGGGCCAAACTGCCGACGCGGTACGGGAAATCCGTGCCGCGACAGCGAGATGCCGAACAAAGCGCCCAGCGGATCGCGCAAAAGCGCATTGCGGCCGACGCCGAGAACCTCGAACGGAGGGCGGACGGCTTCCCCGCCAAGACGTTCGGCTAGCGCGGCGGCAGCATCCACATTGCTGACTTCGGCATAAGGTATCCAGCCGCCCGGCAGACCCGCCGGTGTTTCGGCAAGACCTGCCCCCGCTTCGCCGTCCGACAGGGCAAGGACAAAATCCCTTTCCCCGCCGCCCCAGGCAAAATCTGCGGCCCGCTCAACCTGGTAGCTCCAGCCTGCGACCTTCTGATAGAATGCCATTGCGCCGTCCCGGTCCCCGGTGAACAGGTCATGCCATACGATCTGGCCGGTTTTCGCTGTCTGCATCGGCTCACCTCCTGTTATCTTTGATTTTCTTGACTTCGCGGACCATCTTGCCAAAGGCCTTGTCCCGCGACCTGCGTTCGGCAAGGCTGGCGGAGTTGAAGGCATCTTCGGCCATCAGCTTGCGCCAACGCTCCAGCTGTGCCCTGTCAATTACCTCCTGTTCGACAGCCTGCAACACCGCGCAGCCCGGTTCGGTTTCGTGCCGGCAGTCGTTGAAACGGCACCCGGCCGCCAATTCGCTGATCCCGGCAAACAGGCTGTTGATCCCGTCCGCAGCATCGGTCAGCTGCAATTCCCGCATCCCGGGCGTGTCGAGGATCAGGCAGCCATCCGGTGCTGAGTGGAGTTCGCGCCGTGTGGTCGTGTGCCGGCCTTTGGCGTCATCTTCGCGGATCGATTGCGTCTCAATCGACTGGCTGCCGAGCAGGGCATTCGTCAGCGTGGACTTTCCGACACCGGAAGAGCCCAGAAACGCAACCGTCCTGCCGGGTTTGCACCAGGGCGCGAGCGCGGTTTTCGGCGCCGGGCCGCGCGCATCCAGTGCGACCACTTCGGCCGCATCGGAAATGGCCCGGGCCGCATCGGCATAGCCGTGCGGGTCTTCTGCCAGATCCGTCTTGGTCAGCACGATGACCGGTGTGATCCGCGCTTCGAGTGCCAGTGCAAGGTAACGCTCCAGCCGGGCGATGTTGAAATCCTGATTGCAGGAAGTGACGATAAAGGCGGTGTCGATATTTGCCGCGATCAGCTGTTCCTGCCGGCCGGTGCCCGGCGCCCGCCGCCGGATAAGGCTGGAGCGCGCGAGAATCCTGCTGGATTGCGGCCGTGCGCTGTTCAGCATCAGCCAGTCGCCGACAGTCACGTCCTGCCGCGGCGGAAGTGCCGTGGCGATATTGTCGCCAACTGCGTGCACCGCATTGCGGTGCACGGCCACGATGCGGACGGGCGGTGCCGCTGCCATCTCATCAGCGCTGATTTGCTGCGAAAAAAACGGCTGCCAGCCCAAGGCTTGCAGCGCCGTGACGCGCTTGGCCTGGCCGTCCAGCGGGCTGGGTGAAAAAAACTGGGAATAGTCCCGTGTCATTGGAGAAACTCTCATGTGTCGGCCACGAGCAGCGCCCGGGCCTGTCAGGTGTGGGAAAAAGATGTGCAAAACAACAGGCCCGCAACTTCATCAGAAGCGCAGCTATTCAGTTGTCTGTTTTGCACCGGGAGGCTAATTGCCTCCCTTCCTCACCAGGACATAAAATCTCCAATTTGTCTGACGCCAATATAGGGCGAAGGCCCGCGCGGCACAACCTCCTGCGGCTAATGGCGCCCGGGCGGTTTCGCGTCCCTCATCGGCGCAGGGTACGCTTGATCCCGCGAACCCGCTGGGGCGCGCCTGATCGCATTGTCCCTAGCCCGGCAAGTGCATCAGCCCGACGCAAGCAGATCGCGCATCATCTGTTCGGATACCGGCTTTGTCAGAGCTGCCAGCCGGGACACCCCCTTCAATGCGCTGGGGGTCCGGGTTGCCTCCCGCGTTGACATAATAACGAGGCGGCATCCGGGGTGCAGGCTGTGCGCCATCTGCAACAGATCCCATCCGGACGCGCCGTCGTTCAGGTTGAGGTCGCTCAGTACCAGATCCAGTTTTCGCTGCTGCTGGACCTGCGCGGAGGCTTCGGCGAAGCTTGCGGCGCGAAGCGGGACATAGCCAAGCCGCTCCAGCGTGCTGGCTGCAGCGGCAAGGCTGGCCGGATCATCATCAACCACAAGCGCTGTTCCCGGGGGCAGCGTGCGCGCGCAAGGCCTTTCCTCCTCCGCCAGAGGAGGAAAGGCCATAGTCACGGTTGTGCCCCGATGCGGCTGTTCTGTCCGCGAAGCGATGGTAAGGTGTCCGCCGGACTGGTGAACAAAGCCATCGACCATGGACAGCCCAAGCCCGGTCCCGTTGCCGTCATTGCGGTTGGTGAAAAAGGGCTCGGTTGCGCGCCGCAGCACGTCGGGCTCCATACCGCAGCCAGTGTCCTGGATGGACACTTGCGCAGCTCCGTCTTCTCCGGTGGCAACGGAAATGCGGATGGTGCCAGGTCCGCTGATTGCCTGACCGGCATTGACGCAAAGGTTCAAAACAGCGCTTTCGAGCTGTCCCGGATCGACCCGTGCAAAGACAGCAGCGGCTGGCCGTTCGAATTCCAGGGAGACAGTATCGGGCAGGGCGATTTCCAGAAGGTCAGCCATACCGTCAATCAGCATCCCGATGTCGGTCGCCTGCGGTTCCAGATGCTGTTTTCGTGCAAAGGCCAGCAGCCGTTCTGTCAGCGATACACCCAGATCCACGGCAGACCTGATGCGGGCGCGGAAGTGCCGCGACTGGTCCGTGTCCGCGCCTTCCAGAAGGTGCAAGTTGCCGGAGATGCTCGACAGGATATTGCCGAAGTCATGTGCGACCTCGCCGGTGACCTTGCCCAGTGTCTCGACCCGGCGGATCTCCTCCAGCCGTTCTTCGATGCGCTTGCGTTCGGTGGTTTCCGACAGGAGCCAGACCGCGCCGCCGTCTGGCAGCGGCGAGTGGCGCAATTCCAGCACGTGGCCGGAGGTATCGGCGTATTCCTCGAACCCGCCGCGTTCGCCGGCGCTGGCCTGCCGGATAAAAGGGGAGCGGGCGATCAGGGCCTGCATTCCCTCTGCGAGGCTGCTGTCCTCCCGCGGCAGGCGCAGGAGAGTGCGGAGGTTGTCGTTCTCCGCTTCGATCCGCCCGCTGGCGGACGTGATGGCGACGCCATCCTTGATGTTGCGGAAAACGCGGGAAAACAGGGCGTTCTGGCGGCGGATTTCTCCGGTGCGGCGGTCGAGTTTGCGGGCATTGTCGCGAAAAACCTGAAAGGCCGCGAACAGCTGGCCGATCTCATCCTCGCCGGCGCGGGCGCGGGGCAGGTCGCTGCGGTGGTCGCCGGCGGCAAGCCTGCGCATGGCGTCGGCAACCCGGCGCAGGTTGCGGGCGACATAGCGCGAGACGTAAAGCGCAGAAGTCACCGCGACCAGAAGGCTGATCAGCGTCAGCGCAAAGAAGGAATTCTTGGCAATCCCGAGATTGTTTGAGGTTTCGGCGCGCGCCTGGCTGAGCCGGGCTTCTGCCTGTGCGACCTTTTCCTCGGCATAGGCGGTGATCCGGCCGGTCTCTTGCCGGATGCGGAAGAGGGCGTTTTCGGCGTCAAGCTGTGCTGCGATTTCGCGGTGTTTGAGCACAAACAGGCTGCCGCTGCGGATCAGGGCCTGTTGAATTTCATCAAAGGCGGCGCGGTGTACGGGCAGCAGGCGCGGCTCGATCTGGTCGCGGGCGGCGGTGTAGAGGCGGGTGTGCTCGCCAAGCTCGATCAGAGCAGTGGCCCGCGCGGCTCCGATGGCGCTGGCCGTCAGCTGCTGCAGACCGGCCCAGATCTCGCGCTCGGCCAGCGGCAGCGATGTGTCGCCCGCCAGCCGCCGGACCCGCTGATTAAGCCGCAGCATGTCGCGGCCGATAGCGGTCAATACGGCCTTGCGCGCGGTTTGCGGTCCCAGCGCGGCGGTCAGATCGTCAATTGCCAGCCGCAACCGCGCAAGCGGCAGGTCAAGGGCCTGATCGCTTGCGGCGTGCGCTTCGAGGCGGCGCAGGTTGTCGCGGACGTTTTGCGCTTCCTGCTCCAGCTGAAAGGGCGGAAAGAGCGCGTAGAGAAAGGGCGCCGAGGTCGCCAGGCCGGCCGCGCGGCGGGACAGGTCGAGCGCGTCGGAGACCTCCGTCAGCGTGTCCTGGTGCAGAACGTTCATCCACAGCTCAGTCCGGTTCAGCACCCGCATGCCGATGAGGCTGACCAGCAGGATCAGCCCGAACAGCACCGCAATGGCGGCGGACAGGCGGAAGCGGACGCTGAGGCGGGAGAGCGCGGGCATCCGGGATCAGCCGGGCGACAGCTGGAACAGGTAACCCTGCGCACGGCGGGTCTGCAGGTGGACGGGTTTGGAGGGCACCGCTTCGATCTTGCGCCGCAAGCGCAGGATCAGCACGTCTATAGTGCGGTCCACATAGCGCTGCATGTCGGATCCCAGCTCCTCCAGCAGCTCCGGGCGCGGGATCACCCGGTTGGGGTTGCGGGCGAAATACTCCAGCAGCCGGTATTCGGCGTTGGTAAGCGGGATCTCCTCGCCGTCCTTGTCCAAAAGGCGGCGGGACTGGACATCCAGCCGCAGGTCGCCAAAGCCGATTTCCTGCCCCGGAGCCGCGCTTGGCCTGGCGGTTCCATGGCCATAGCGGCGCAGCACCGCGCGGATGCGGGCGACAAGCTCGCGCGGGTTGAAAGGCTTGATCATGTAATCGTCGGCGCCGGTTTCCAGCCCGATGATCTTGTCGATTTCATCGCCGATGCCGGTGAGCATGACAATGGGGAGCTGATAGCGCTCGCGGATGTGAATGGCCAAGGTCAGGCCGGATTCCCCGCGCAAGCGCAAGTCGATCAGCGCCAGATCCACCGGCGGCGGATCGCCAAGCGCATGAAACGCGGCGATACCGGCGCAGCAGACAGCGTCAAACCCGCTCTCTTGCATCAGCGCGGAAAGCGTCTCGCGCACGTTCGGGTCATCGTCCACGATGGCGATGAGCGGCTGCGCCCTATCTGCCTGCATGCAACCCTCCTCCTGTTACATCACGCGGCATCCTGCTTTGCAGCCTGGCAGAACGGCCGCCCTTCATTCAGTGCCGCAAAACACCGCTTTGTTTAAGGGGATGAGACAGCGATTGTAACACTGTTAACATTAAACCGCGCTAATGCGCGGTCCGTTAACAAAAACCTGGCTCGCTTTCCTTCGGCCGCCGTCTCTATCCTCGGCCTGCCAGCGCCGCAACAGACGGGAGCCAGTCCCGGGGCGGCGTTCAAAGGGAGGAAAACATGGTAGATATTTGGACCCGTGCCGCGACGGCACTGGGCGTTCTGTCACTGAGCGCCGTGGCTGCAACCGCAGGTGAAGACTGCGTGGACCGTGGCGCGCTGGACGTTCTGTATTGCGACGCAAACGGCGATCTTGTTGCTGACACGCCCGCCGATCCGGCAAAGCTGAGCAACCCCGACACGCTGGTCTTTGCGTACACCCCGGTCGAGGACCCCGCGGTTTATGCCGACATCTGGGAGCCGTTCATCGCGCATCTGGAACAGGTGACCGGCAAGGACGTGCAATTCTTCGCCGTGCAGTCGAACTCTGCCGAGGTCGAGGCAATGCGCTCCGGCCGGTTGCATGTGGCGGGCTTTTCCACCGGGCCGACGCCGTTTGCCGTGAATCTCGCCGGGGCGGTGCCCTTTGCCATCATGGGCGCAGAAGACGGCCAGTTCGGCTATAAGCTGCAAGTCTTCACCCAGGCCGATTCCGATATTGAGAAGGTGAAGGACCTGGCAGGCCGCCGTGTGGCGCATACCTCGCCCACTTCGAACTCCGGCAACCAGGCGCCGCGGGCGCTGTTCCCCGACTTGGGCGTGGTGCCCGATCAGGACTACGAGGTGATCTATTCCGGCTCGCACGACCAGTCGATGCTGGGCGTGGTTGCGGGCGACTACGACGCGGCGCCGGTGGCGTCCGAAGTGGTGGACCGTATGGCAGAGCGTGGTCTGTACGACCCGGCCGACGTCCGCAAGATCTGGGAGAGCGATCCCTTCCCGACCACGTCCTTCACCGTCGCGCACAACCTGGACCCCGACCTGGCCGAGAAAATCAAGGAAGCCTTCTTCTCCTTTGAATTTGCGGGCACCAAGCTGGGTGAGGAGTTCGATGGCGTCAGCAAGTTCATTCCGATCACCTACAAGGATCAATGGGCAGTGATCCGCCAGATCCAGAAGTCCAACGGTGTCGAGTACACGCCGCAGGGCCTCGCCGGGAAATAACCCGCTTTAACGCCCGGCCGGCCAGCGCATCGGCCGGGCGCGCCCGTGGCCGCCCCCAGGCCGCCGCCCCCAAGCAGCGCGGCACAGCCGCAGCTGAGCTATGCTTGAAAGTCCGCAATGCTAAAAATCTCCAAACTGACCAAGCGCTACGGATCGGGCGATCCGGTGCTGAAAGAACTGGATCTGACCGTCGAAGGCGATCAGCTTACGTCGGTCATCGGGTCTTCCGGTGCCGGCAAGAGCACGCTGCTGCGCTGCATCAACCGCCTGGTGGAGCCCACCTCGGGGTCCATCGACCTCAACGGCACCGAGTTCACCACGTTGAACCGCCGCAGCCTGCGCATCGCGCGCCGCCGGATCGGCATGGTTTTCCAGGGCTTTAACCTCATCGACCGGCTGACGGTAATGGAAAATGTCCAGTCGGGGCGCCTGGGGTATATCTCCACCTGGGCCGCGCTGACCCGGCGCTACCCGCGCGAGGATATCCGCCACGCCTACGAACTGATGGATCGGGTCGGCATCGCCCATTACGCCAACAAGCGGGCGGATGAGCTGTCCGGCGGCGAACGCCAGCGGGTCGGCGTGGTGCGCGCGCTGATGCAGCGGCCGGAGATCCTGCTGGCGGATGAGCCGACGGCCTCTCTTGACCCCAAGACCTCAGAGCAGATCATGTCGCTGCTGCGTGATCTGGCATCCGAGCTGAAGCTGCCGGTCATCATCAACATTCACAACGTGGCGGAAGCCAAGGAGTACAGCGACCGCATTGTCGGCATGCGCTACGGGCGGATCATTTTTGACGGCCTGCCTGCACGGCTTGGCAAGGCCGAAATGGACGAAATCTATGCGGGCGTGCCGGCACAGGACCGGGCGCAGGCAGGGGCGGCGGCATGAGCGCGGGCAAGGACACCTGGCGCAAGCCGCCCTTTATTGCCAGCCCGGCGCTACGCTACGGGCTATATGCCGTTGCGGCGGTTTACTTTTTCGTCACCCTGGCAACCCTGCCAATCGACTGGGAGCGGGTTTCCGACGGCTTTACCCGCGCGCAGAGGATCTTCAGCGGTGCATTTCCACCCAGTTTCGACCGCGCTGGGCTGCTTTTTGACGGTTTTATGGAAAGCCTGAAGATCGCCATCCTTGCCACGGCGGGGGGGATTGCGGTCTCGGTGCCGCTGGCATTTATGGCGGCGGGCAATATTTCGGTGAAACCCGTCTACCTGCTGGGCCGCGGCATCATCATCGTTGCGCGCAGTTTCCACCCGGTGATCGTGGCGATCATATTTGTGAAAGCGGTGGGCTTTGGCCCCTTTGCGGGCGCTTTGACACTGCTGGTCTATTCCATCGGCTTTGTCGCCAAGCTGCTTGCGGAGCGGATCGAGGAAATCGACTTTGGCCAGGTGGAAGCCATGCGCGCGGCCGGGGCAGGGTTCATCGCCACGCTGGCCTATGCGGTGCTGCCGCAGATCATGCCGCGCCTTGTGGGGCTGGGGATCTATCAGCTGGACAGCAACCTGCGGGCCTCTGCCGTGGTCGGCATCGTCGGGGCGGGCGGTATCGGCGCGACGCTGGCCAATGCCTTTGGCCGGTATGACTACGACTTCGCGCTTGCCATCACCATGGTCATCGTCGGTGTCATCCTCGTGTCCGAGGCGGTGAGCGGATTTGTCAGGAAGCGGATCGCATGATGAGCACTGAAACTTTGCACGGCGCACAGGACCGCTGGTCGCGTTTCACTCTGCGCCAGCGTCTGCTGCGGTATGGCGGGCTGGCCCTGACGCTTCTGGTCGTCGGCTGGGCGCTGCGCAGTATCGACGTGATCTGGGCCTGGGTTTGGGATGCCCCGTCGCAGATGGCAGACCTGTTCGGCCGCATGATGCCGCCGGACCCCAGCAACCTGCCGTCGATCCTGGAGGCGATCTGGCAGACGGTGAACATCGCCACGCTGGCGACAATGATCGCGGTCGTGGTGTCCCTGCCGGTTGCCTATATCGCGGCGCAGAACACCACGCCGAACAGGGCGGCTCTGTGGGTTGGGCGGTTCATCCTCGTGTCCTCGCGCTCGGTGAACACCATTATCTGGGCGCTTCTGTTCGTGGCGATCTTCGGCCCCGGCATCGTGGCGGGGATCGCGGCAATCATGTTCCGCTCCATCGGCTTTCTTGGAAAACTGCTGGGGGAGGCGATTGAGGAGATCGACCGCAAGCCAGTGGAGGCGCTGGAGGCCGTCGGCGCGTCGCAGTTCAAAATCGTGCTCTACGCCATCGTGCCGCAAGTGATGCCCGCCTTTTTCGCGGTCGCCATTCTGCGCTGGGATATCAACCTACGGGAATCCACGGTGCTGGGCCTTGTGGGGGCTGGCGGCATCGGGATGATCCTGCAAGGCGCTATCGACACGTTCAATTGGCCCGAGGTCTCCATGGTGCTGCTAACGATCCTTGCGCTGGTGGTCTTTGGCGAAGTGGTGTCTACCTATCTGCGCAAAAAGATCCTGTGACCGTACCGGGGCGGCAAACAAGTACCCAAGCCGCAATACCTTAACGTACCGGTATCCTATGCACTGCGGGCAAGCGGGGGGCTGCAGAGACGCGCCTGTGCCTGTCCGGGGCTAGCAGGATGAGTGAAGAGGAAAAGGGCCACGATGATCGGCACGGATTGGGCGTTTTACAGGTACGAAAGCGTGCGGGCGGCCCTGCCGCAGGCAGAGTTTCCGCCGGTTTCAAAGTCCGGCCATGACCTGGGCGATACGGCCGCAGATTATGACGCCTATATCCTGGACGCCTTTGGTGTGCTGAACCGTGGCGAAACCGCGATCAGCGGCGCCGTGGAGCGTATGGCCGCCCTTCGCGCCTTGGGAAAAAGGCTGGTCGTCCTGACCAACGCTGCCAGCTACACGCGCGCAGGTGTTTTGGCCAAGTATCACAGACTAGGTTTTGATTTTTCTCCGTCCGAGGTGGTTTCCAGCCGCGATGTGGCCTTTGCTGCGCTACCAAAGCTGCCGCAGGGCAAGGTGTGGGCCGCGGCGGCGGCGGAAGGTGATGACTTCAGCGATGCGCCGGACGCGGTCCGGATCGCACAGCTCGCTGAAAACCCTGAGCTGCTGCGCGCTGCCGGCGGGTTTTTGCTATTGTCCTCGGCGCGCTGGAGCGAAGAGGACACTGCCGCCGTGACACGCGCGCTTCTGGCGAACCCAAGGCCGCTTGTTGTTGCCAACCCGGACCTTGTGGCGCCGCGCGAAAGCGGGTTGTCGGTTGAGCCGGGGCTGATCGCGCATGAGATCACCGGGCGCACCGGCGGGCGGGCCGTGTTCTTCGGCAAGCCCTTCGGCAATGCCTTCGAGACCGCCCTGGCCCGGCTGGAGGGCATACCGCGGCACCGGGTCGCGATGGTGGGGGATACGCTGCATACAGATGTGCTGGGCGGGGCCGCGGCAGGCATCGGCACAATTCTCATCAGTGAGCACGGGCTGTTCCGGGGGCATGATGTTGCGCCCTATATCGCCAAATGCGCGATCCGGCCTGACTGGATTGTCGCCACGACATAGGCCGCTCAACGGCTGCCATCCCTCGCTGCTGAGCCCGGCGAAAGAGCCGGGCAGGTCAGCTCAACCCGGTAATCAGGTCCGTTTGCGGGACGCCAGGACTCCGGACTCCTGGATGATCTCAGAGACCTGATGCTCCTTCCGGTAAGCCATGACATGCACCCCGGAGACGCCGGCGATCTCACGCATCTGCTGGATAAGCTCCACGCAGATTTTCTTGCCTTCTTGTCCGGGTTTGTCAGCTTTCTCCATCCGGTCGATAACTGCGTCCGGAATATGGATCCCCGGCACGTTCGAGCGCATCCACCGTGCCGCCCGTGCCGACGCCAGCGGGCCGACTCCGGCCAGGATGAAGACTTTCTTGTCCAAGCCCATATCCCGGACCCGGGCCATGAATTTTTCGAACAAGGGCACGTCGTAGATATAGTTGGTCTGGATGTACTCGGCCCCGGCCTCGACCTTTTTGGCCAGCCGCTCCGGGCGCCATTCATAAGGCGGGATGCAGGGGTTTTCAGCCGCCCCCAGAAACAGCAGCGGCGGATTGGTTATGGTGCGCCCGGAGAGGAACTTCCGCTCATCCCGCATGGTCCTGATGGTGCGCAGCAGCGACAGGGAATCGAAATCGAACACCGGCTTGGCGCCCGGCTGGTCCCCCACGCCGACACCATCACCCGTCAGGCACAGAACGTTGCTGACCCCCATGGCGGCAGCACCCAGCACGTCCCCCTGAATGGCGATCCGGTTCCGGTCCCGGCAGGAGATCTGGTAAACAGGGGAATACCCTGCCCGGGTCAGCAGCGCGCTGATCCCGATCGAGGACATATGGCAGTTCGCGCCCGAGGCATCCGTGGCATTGATGGCGTCGGCAACCTCCCCAAGCGGGCGTGCAGCATCGTAGACATCCGCAGGGTCAGCGCTATCGGGCGGGTTCAGCTCCGCCGTGATGGCAAAGCGGCCGGAGCGCAGCACCCGTTCCAGCCGGCTGTGCGAAACATGGCCTTCGGGCGGCGGTGAATAGGGCTGGGGCAAGCTGAGGTCCATCATTTCGCCCCTTTCTGAGCTTGTGCGGGCTCCTCCGCCAGCGGCGCGGCAGAGGGTTCATTTTTGCGGGCGCCGGGAAAGGCGTCGGCGATGGCGGTGCGGCGTTTTTCCCGGGCTTCACGCAGGTGGGCTGCCTTTTCGCGGCTCACCCGCAGCCAGGACGAAGACCCTTCGAGATTGCGTTCCACCGGCGGCAGCACAGTTGCAATCTGCGCGCCGCCCTTCATCCGCGAGGCGCCGTCCCAGGCCAGCACCCAAACACATTTCATTTCCGGTTTGACCTCACAATACCCGCCTGGCCGCACCCCGCCGCAGGGGCCGTTGCGCAGCTGCTTGGGGCAGTTCATCGGGCAGGACATACCGGTCGAGGACAGCACGCACTGCCCGCACATCTTGCAATCGAACAGCACAGTCTTGACGCATTTCTCGACAAAGGCGACGGGCCGCTCGACCCGGTCATAGCCTATTTTTCTCAGGACCGGGTCCAGGGCGATCATGACCTGCTCCACCCGCTTGTATATCCACTCAAAACTGCGGGAGTGACGAATAGCGAACAGGCGAATCCGGTACATTGAGTTTCCCTTTCTCCAGGCACTTACAACGTCTTGTCCATTTGCGCAGGCCGCACTGGTATCGAAATAGTCTTTGCGCCCCGGGTCTCCATGTTTTGTCCTGTATCCGGACCGGCGATACCCGCCGGATGTTTCCGCTGCGGACCGCGGCCGCGGATTGGACCAAGCCTGAGCCTGCGGCCGCACTAGAAAGGCTCGAACAATTGTTAGTGCATGACAGGCCTTCGGTCCATCGGGACGATGGATGAAGCCATACCCGCTTGCCCCGGCAAACCCCTTCGCTTGCGGCCGTTTCTTAACACCCCTTTGGGGCCTGTGCCTTGGTGCAGCCGTCTTTCCTGGCCGGGGGGGGTGGCAGCACTGGAACATCTCTGCATTGACATGAATGTTGATTCATGTTTCATATTTTGCAGGGAGAAATCAGGGAGGAGCCCTCATGCTGCGCTTGTTTGCGTTGACGGTTGCTGGTGCATTGATGTCGTCTGCAGCCGCTGCCGAAATCCGGATTGCCCATGTTTATGGCAAAACCGGCCCGTTTGAGGCCTATGCGGCCCAGTCGCACATTGGCCTGCAGCTGGGGCTGGAATATGCCACTGGCGGCACGATGGAGATCAACGGCGAGAAGATCGTTGTGATCGAGAAGGACACGCAGCTGAAGCCGGATATCGGCCGCGCCCAGCTGGAAGAAGCTTTCGGCGATGATGACGCGCACATCGCTGTTGGCCCGGTAAGTTCCGGTGTGGCATTGGCCATGCTGCCGGTTGCCGAAGAGTACGAGCGCATTCTGATCGTCGAACCCGCGGTCGCGGACTCGATCACTGGCACCAACTGGAACCCCTACATTTTCCGCACTGGCCGCAATTCCTCGCAGGACGCAATCGCAAATGCGGTGGCGCTGGGCGGGGAGGGCGTGACCATTGCGACCCTGGCGCAGGACTATGCCTTCGGCCGTGATGGCGTCGCAGCCTTCAAGGAAGCGCTGGAAGCGACCGGGGCCTCAATCGCCCACGAGGAGTATGTACCGACCGACACCACCGATTTCACGGCGGCGGCTGAGCGTATTTTCACCAGGATGGGCGAGGTCGAGGGCGAGAAGAAGCTCTTCATCATCTGGGCCGGCGGCGGCAACCCGATGGGCAAGATCAATGCCATGGAGCCCGAGCGCTTCGGCATCGAGATTGCGACCGGCGGCAACATTCTGGCCGCGCTGAAGGCCTACAAAGAGCTGCCGGGCATGGAAGGGGCGACCTATTACTACTACGAGATCCCTCAGAACCCGGTGAACGAATGGCTGGTGAAAACCCATTTCGAGCGGTTTGACAGCCCGCCGGACTTCTTCACCGCCGGCGGCATGGCGTCCGGGCTTGCGATTGTCGAAGCGATCAAAAAGGCCGGCGGCGCAGAGGACACCGAGGCGTTGATCAAGGCAATGGAAGGCATGTCCTGGGAGACCCCGAAAGGCACAATGCAGTTCCGGGCCGAGGATCATCAGGCCATGCAGCCCATGTACCACTTCCGCACTGAGGTCCAGGACGGCAAGGACTATGGCGTGCCGGTGCTCGTGCGCGAGATCGGCATGGACGAAATGAATATCCCGATCCGCAATCAGTAAGCTGCGGGATGTTTCCCGCCGATACTCCGGGGCGGCCGCTGCGGCCGTCCCGGGCAGGGATAGAGATCAATGACCCAGACACTTCTTGAAACAGACGCGCTGACCGTGCGGTTTGGCGGCCATGTGGCTGTCGACGCGGTGTCCTGCAGCTTTCGCGCGGGCGAGCTGACCGCCATCGTCGGGCCGAATGGCGCAGGCAAGACCACCTATTTCAACCTGATTTCGGGCCAGGTCCCGGCCAGTTCCGGCACGGTGAAGCTGATGGGCGAGGACATCACCCGCCTTGGCGTGGCTGGCCGCTGCCGCCGGGGGCTGGGGCGGGCGTTTCAGCTCACCAATCTGTTCCCCAGCCTGACAGTTCTCGAAAACGTGCGCCTGGTGATCCAGTCGCGCCAGCACAAAGGCTTCGGGCTGTTCTCGATGGCGGACAGCCACACGGAACTGACCGTGGCGGCGATGGCCATCCTGGAACGGGTGCGGCTGGACACTCAGAAAGACCAGCTGGTGTCCGAGCTGCCGCACGGCGATCAGCGCAAGCTGGAAGTGGCGCTGCTGATCGGGCTGGACCCGACGGTTTACATGTTCGACGAGCCGACGGCGGGGATGAGCGTTGATGAAGCGCCGGTGATTTTGGATCTGATTGCGGAAATCAAGGCGGACCGGGAGCGCACGGTTCTGCTGGTCGAGCACAAGCTGGACGTGATCCGTAGCCTCGCCGACCGCATCATCGTTTTGCACAATGGCGCGCTGGCTGCCGACGGCCCGCCTGCCGAAGTCATGGCGTCAGCCGTGGTGCAGGAAGCCTATATGGGTAAGGAGCTGGATCATGTCTGATCCGATCCTGTCGCTGCAGGCGGTGCATACCGACATCGCCCAGTATCACATCCTCCAAGGGGTGGACCTCGAGGTGCCGCGCGGCCAGGTGACCATGCTGCTGGGCCGGAACGGCGTTGGAAAAACCACGACGCTGAAGACCATCATGGGCCAGTGGACCGCCAAATCGGGAAAAATTCTGTATGACGGTCAAGACATTACCCGCCTGCCCGTATCGGCGCGCGCAAGGGGCGGGATCGGCTTTGTGCCCGAAGACATGGGTATCTTCAGCGATCTGACGGTGGAGGAGAACATGATGCTGGGCTGCACCTCCGGGCCGCTGGATAGCGCACGCAAGGAATGGCTTCTGGGGGCATTTCCGGCTTTGGGGACCTTCTGGAACAGCGAGGCGGGCAACCTGTCAGGCGGGCAGAAGCAAATGCTGTCGATTGCCCGCGCGATGGCCGAAGACCGCCAGCTGTACCTGATTGATGAGCCGACTAAGGGGCTTGCACCGGCGATCGTCTCGACCATGGCCCAGGCTCTGCGGGAATTGAAAGGGCAGGGCGCGTCCATTCTCCTGGTGGAGCAGAACTTCCCGGTTGCCAAGGCGCTGGGTGACAGCGCTGCCGTCATGGATGACGGACGGGTGATCTGGAGTGGAGAAATGGCGGAGCTGGCCGGAAACAAGGACCTTCAGGAACGCCTGATGGGTCTCAGCATGGAGGCGCATTGAGATGACCGCAGCCCCCGATCACAGACCCACCTTCGCCGGTATCAGCCTGGCAGAACGGCTGGATGCGGCAATGCCGGTTTTGCTGATCCCCTTGCTTGTCCTCCTAGGGTTTTTCGCCATTGGCGCGCCCTCGTCCTGGCTGACGCTGACTGTGTCGGGCCTGGCCATGGGGATGATGATCTTCATCATGGCTTCGGGGCTGACCCTGGTATTCGGCCTGATGGACGTGATCAATTTCGGCCACGGGGCCTTTGTTTCGGTCGGTGCCTTTGTCGGGGTTTCCGTGCTCATTGCGCTGGGCGAGTGGACCGGGGCGGCATCGCTGCTTTTGAACATGTCCGCTGTCTTCCTGGCCGTCGTTGCCGCGATGACAGTGACTGGCGCCCTGGGCTGGGGATTTGAACGGATCATCGTCAAGCCGGTTTACGGCGCGCACCTGAAGCAGATCCTGGTGACGGTTGGCGGGCTGATAGTGATCGAGCAGCTGATCCATGTGATCTGGGGCCCGGATGAGATCTTCTTCAACCGTCCGGAAACCCTGAAGGGGGCCGTCACCTTTGCCGGGGCCGCAATGGAGAAATACCGCCTGCTGGCCGTGGCGGTCGGGCTTGCCCTGTTCATTGCCATGCGCATGGTTCTGCGCCGTACCAAGATCGGCCTGATTGTCCGGGCCGGGGTGGAGAACGGGCCCATGGTTGAGGCACTCGGTTACCGGCTGCGCCTGGTCTTTGTCGGGGTGTTCATCGCCGGATCGGCCCTGGCCGGGCTGGGCGGCGTTATGTGGGGCCTCTACCAGGAGGTCATCACCGCCGGGATGGGCGAAAAAATGATGGTTCTGGTCTTTATCGTCGCCATCATTGGCGGGCTGGGGTCGGTCGAAGGGGCCTTTATCGGCGCGCTTCTGGTCGGGCTGATGCAGAACTACGTGGCCTTTCTGGAACCGAAGCTGGCGCTGGTGTCGAACATCGCGCTGATGACCGCAATCCTGATGTGGCGGCCGCAAGGCATGCTGCCTGTCGTGAAGGCGAAATAAGATGATCGTCAAACTACTCTCCGGCGACAAGCCGCGCTCCGCGGTTCTGACCGCAGTGCTGATGGTGATCCTGATCTGCCTGGCCGGTGCACCGTTCATCTTTGACGGCGTGCGCCCGCTGGATACTGCCGCGCGGATCTGCATCTTCATCCTGCTGGTGGCGAGCTATGATCTGCTGCTGGGCTACGGGGGGATCGTCAGCTTTGCCCACACGATGTTCTTTGGCCTCGGCGCCTATGGTGTCGCGCTTGCATCCACACACATGGGGCGCGGCTTTGACGCGCTTTTGGCCGGATCGCTGGCCGGTGCCTTGGCGGCGGTTGTCCTGGCGCTGCTGATCGGCCTGTTCAGCCTGCGGGTGCGTGCGATCTTCTTTGCCATGATCACGCTGGCCGTGGCGTCGGCTGTCGCGGTCCTTGTGTCGCAGTTTTCGGGCATCACCGGCGGCGAGGATGGTTTGACCTACAATATCCCGCGGGTTCTGACCTCGGCCAACCGCATGGGCGAATTCCTGGGCACACGCATCACCGGCAAGACCCTGAACTATTACCTGGTGTTTTTTGCCTCGCTTATCCTGTTCCTGCTGCTGCTGCGCATCGTGAATTCGCCGTTCGGCCGCGTGCTGCAGGCGATCCGCGAAAATGACTTCCGGGCCGAGGCGATCGGGTACCGCGTGGTGTGGTACCGCACTGCCGCCACCTGCCTGTCGGCGGCGGCGGCGGCGCTGGCGGGCAGCCTTTTTGCCATCTGGCTGCGCTATGTCGGGCCGGATACCACGCTCAGCTTCGAGATCATGCTCGACATCCTCCTGATGGTGGTGATCGGCGGCATGGGAACGATGTATGGCGCTGTGATCGGGGCGGCCCTGTTCATCTTGGCGCAAACCTATCTGCAAAATCTGATGGGCAGCGCCTCTGAGGCAACAGTCGGCCTGCCGCTGATCCCCGATCTGCTGAACCCGGACCGCTGGCTGATGTGGCTGGGCATCCTGTTCATCCTCAGCGTCTATTTCTTCCCGTCTGGCATTGTCGGCCGGCTGCGCCAACGGCGCGCGTCATGACAATTCCCGTTCTTTTTCTCCATGGCTGGGCGATGAACGGAGCCATGTTCAAGGACACGGCACAGCGGCTGGGAGCAGAGTACGACTGCTACGCCCCCGATTTGCCGGGGCACGGGGGCCGGCTGGCGGACGAAGCCAGTCTCGACGCCTGCGCGGCCGTTGCAAAGCGGTGGATCGACAGCCTGGACCGGCCCATTCTGGTCGGCTGGTCATTGGGGGCAGGAGCCGCGTGGCGTTATGTGGCGCGGCATGGAACGGCTGGCCTGCGCGGGCTGATCACCATCGACATGAGCCCCCGGATGCTGCCGGAGGAGGATTGGGACCTGGGTCTGATCGGGCAAAGCGCAGAAGCCATTCTGGCAACCTCTGGTAAAATCGTGCCGCAGTGGCCCCGCATGGCCAGCAGTATTGCGCGCAATATGTATGCTCTCTCCAGCGACCCGGTCCCAAACCGCGAGGACATCGTTGCCCTGCTGCTGGCGCAAGACCCCGCACGCCTGCGCCCGCTGTGGGACGATCTGGTAGCAATGGATGAGCGGGAAACGATTGCAAACATCGCTGTCCCCTACCTTGTCTGCTCGGGCGCGCGCAGCAGGCTTTACAGCCAGGATGCAGCACACTGGATCGCGTCGCAGGCCAAGCGGGCGCGGGCGGAGAGTTTCGCGTTCTCGGGACACTCGCCCCATCTGGAAGAGCCTGAGGCCTTTTGCGATGCCATCCGGCGCTTTGTTGCTGCAGAAGGGCTCTCGACGCCAAATCAAGACCAAGAAGTGACCTGATGACCAAGCCGACAACTGCGAAGCCAAAAACCAAACGCGGAAAGGAGCGCCGGGCCAAAATCCTGGCTGCCGCCGAACAGGTGATCGGCCAAAAGGGCTTTGCCGCCGCCTCCATCGCGGACATTACCCGTGCCGCCGACACCGCGCTGGGCACTTTCTACATCTATTTCTCGGGCAAGGACGAAGTCTTTCGAGAGCTGGTGCAGGACATGGGCCACGCCACCCGGTCCCAGGCTGCGGAGCGGATCGCCGGGGCCGCAAACCGGCTGGAGGCTGAGCGCGCAGGTTTGGAAGCCTATCTGACCGTGGTGCGCGACCGCCCCTTGCAATACCGCATCGTCGAGGAGGCCCGCTTTGTCGACCCGGAAGCCTACCGCGAGTATTACACCGAGTTTGGCAAGGCTTATGCGGATCAGCTGGATCAAGCAGCCGGCAGGGGAGAGATTTCGCAGGGCGACGCCGAAGTGCGCGCCTGGGCCCTGATGGGGATCGCCAAGACCCTGGGCGAGCGGTTTGTGCTTTGGGAAGACGAGGCCGACATCGAACGGGTTGTTGCCGAGGCCCACAAATTCATTTGCAACGGATTGGCGCCATGAGCGGATTAGTCTTCTGCGACCAAATAGACCTGGCAGGCGGGGAGCCTTGCTTCCGGATCACGATGAAGGCTCCGCGCGCCAATGCGCTGGAGCCCGGTTTGCTGCGGGACTTGCATCAAGCATTTGATACGCTGGAGAAATCGGGCGTCCGGAAAGCACTGATCCTCGGCGGGCGCAATTTTTCAACCGGGGGAGATGTCAGCCGGTTCCAGGAGGCGGCACGAAATGGCCGCGCGGAGCAATACGCCGAAGCGGTGGTCCCGGTGCTGCAGGACCTGATCATGCGGATGATCGCGATGCCCGCGGTGATAGCGTCAGCGGTGCGCGGGGCTGCTACCGGCGGGTCGGCAGGCATCTTATTTGCGTCCGGCATTGCTGCCGCTGAACCGGGTGCCTTTGTGCAACCCTACTACGGCGTCATGGGATTTGCCCCGGACGGCGGGTGGACGGCCCTTTTGCCAGAATTGATTGGCGCCGGGCCGGCCCAAGGCTGGCTGATGGCAAACTGCCGCCACGGCGCGGGCGAATTGCAGCGCCTCGGGCTGGTTCAGGCAGTTGATGCCGATCCGGAAACCCGGGCAGCAGAGCTGTTGGGCAGCATCGACGCGGGGTCTGCCCTGGCAGCCAAGTCGCTGGTCTGGAACGGCGAACGGCTGGCCCGTGTCCGCGCGGGGCTGGACGCGGAAACCGCCGCATTCCGCGCTTTGATAGGGCGGCAGGAGACCCTGTCTCGGATGGCACAGTTTCTTCAATCAACCGGATAGATGCGATGTTCGATGTGATCCCGGATATGGCCGCTAAACGGGCGGCATTAACCCCCGACGCTTTGGCTTTTCACGACACCTCCACCGGCGAGGACTGGAGTTTTGCCCGGATCAATGCCGCGGCAAACGCAGTTGCTGCGGGGGTCAAAGCACAAGGCCTGGCAGAAGGCGACCGTGCCGCCATCATCTGCCAGAACCGGGTGGAGTTCTTCATTGCCTTGTTTGCCTGCCAAAAGACCGGGATCGTTCTGTGCCCGCTGAACTGGCGCCAGCCAGCACCGGAGCTGGTGGAAACCCTGGACCAGGTTGGCATCTCTTTGCTGCTGACAGACGCGGAGTTTCAGGCCACAGCCCGCGAAGCCGCGGCAGATATCGGCGCACCGGTTCTGACAATCGAGGAAGATCTTGCCGGCTGGATCAGGGACGGCGGCCCCGCTCTCAACGCTCCGGTGCCAGCCGGACAGCCCTGGTATCTGCTGTTCACCTCCGGCACCACCGGCCTACCCAAGGCGGTCATCCAAACGGCAGGCATGGCCTGGGCCAATGCAGTGAATATCGGGCAGGCCATAGATATTGCATCAACCGACCGCGCCGTGTGCTTCCTGCCACTGTTTCACACCGCGGGTATCAACCTTTACACTTTACCGGTTTTCCTGACCGGCGGCAGCTCAACCATTCTGCCGAAATTCGAGCCGGAAACCGTGCGGAGCCTTTTGGCGTCCGGGCAGATCAATCAGTTCTTCGGCGTGCCGGCGGTTTATCAGGCGCTGGCGCTGCTGCCAGGCATCGGAGACCTGGATTGGACACCGATCCGTTGCGGCTGCGGCGGGGCGCCGCTGCCCGAACCCTTGATCCGCTTTTTTGCCGCTAGGGGCGCCAATGTGCTGAACGGGATGGGGATGACCGAAACCGGGCCTACCGTTTTCCTGATGGATCCGGCCCGCGCGGCAGAGAAGATCGGGTCGGTGGGGAAGCCGCAAAGCCTTGTCGACGTGCGGCTGGCCGGCGTGGCCGAGGGGGCCGAAGGGGCGGGCGAGCTGCAGCTTCGCGGTCCGGGCGTCACGCCGGGATATTTCGCCAACCCCGAAGCAACGGCCAAGACTTTTACCCGGGATGGCTGGCTCGCCACCGGCGATGTCGCGCGGCGGGACGCGGACGGCTATTACTACATCGTCGACCGCATCAAGGACATGTTCATTTCAGGCGGCGAAAACGTCTATCCGGCGGAGGTGGAGCGGGTGCTGAACGCCCATCCCGCTATTCTGGAAGCAGCGGTTGTGGGGCTTCCCGACGCCAAGTGGGGCGAAGCGGGCGCGGCCTTTGTGATGCTGCGCCCTGGCCAGACCGTCAGCCCCGAAACATTGCGCCCGTGGTGCCGGGAACGGCTGGCCGGGTACAAGGTGCCCGCGCATGTGCGGATTGTCCAGGACTTCCCCCGCACGGCCGCAGGCAAAGTATGCAAACCCAAATTGCGCGAGGATTTTTCCGATGATTGACCTAGAGGAGCGCTGGACCCCAACGCAGGCAGATTTCGATGCCTTCGCCAAAGTGTCAGGTGATGACAACGCGATCCATGTTGATCCGGAGTTTTGCGCCAAAACGGCCTTTGGCCGGACGGTGAGCCACGGGATGCTGATCTATGCCAAGCTTTGGGGAATGCTGAAGCGCTATGACGCCGGGCTGTCTCAGGTCAGCCAAAGCCTGATGTTCCCGAACCCGGCCTTTGCAGGCGAAGAACTGAGGTTGCGGATCGCCGAAGAGGCCCCCGGCCTGGTGAGGATGCTGGTCACACGGGTGGCGGATGGCGCGGAATGCCTGACCGGAGAGGCAGAGATCACATGCTGAGGACAGGGCAGACGGCGCGGATAACGCGCAGCTACACCCGGGACGATCTGGCGGCCTATGCGGCCTTGAGCGGCGCCAGTGCCGGCTGTGTGCCGGAACCGCTGATTGCGGCTCTGTTCTCCTATCTATTGGGGGTGGAACTGCCGGGATCTGGCACCAACTATCTGAAGCAGGATCTGGCTTTCAAAGCGCCCGCACCGCTGGATACTTCACTGGAGGCCAAAGTGGAAATCATCCGGCTGCGGCCGGAAAAGCATCTTGTGGACCTTTGGGCCAGTTGCACTGCGCCGGATGGAACGGTCATCTGCGAAGGCCGCAGTCTGGTCAAAGCCAAAGACGTTCCGGGCGCCTTCTCGGCATGAGTGACAGAGGACGGGTCCGGTCCGGGCTGTTCCGGCTGGGCACTGTTTTACTGATTCCGAGCGGCCTGGAGCGGTGCCCTGGGCAATTCCCGTCTCTCTCAACGGAGGCTGCTTCCCGCGTCACGTCAGCTCGCCCGGCCGGGTGCTCATGCGGTTGATAGTCTGGAACTGGGCAGGCCCGAGCCGAGCGAAGGGCGTTCCAGACCGGTTCCGCCTGCACCTGCAGAAGGCAGACATTGGTGCCGGCAATGGCGGATTTCCCGGAGATCGTGAAGCTGGCGAGGTCGTCGCACTGGAGTAACGTCCAAGTTTTGAACTGGCCGTTGAGACCCCACAAGGACTTCCGCGGACCCCCGGCAGATGCACTGCCGCATGGCGGGCCTGAATTGCTTGCGGCCTTCGAGCGCGCCGTTTGAGCTGCTGGAGCATGACTGATGGATATTCTGGTCAGGCTTCCGGACGCATCATGCCTTCGTCCCGAAGCCGCCAAGCGGTACCGGATTCCGGGCAGGACGCCCGTGCATCGACTGCATCCGGAGAGGCTCTCCGCCGACCAGTTTAATGAATCCTCGAAGGCAAATGCGCGCTTCTCCCCCATAGTGGATTGGAGAGATAAAGTCATTCCGGCGATCGACGGTGCCGAAACTTTCGAATGTGCCGTCGCGGAGAACAGGGGCGCGCTCGGGAACTTGAATGCCGGGGATTGCACCTCTGGGTGATTCAAAAGTGGAAGGGTGATCAGGAAATACACGCTTTGAGCGATGACCAGATTTTGCCCAAAACCATCGTAATTCGAGGCCTTTCAGCGCCATTTCAACGGCTTGAAGCCGATAAGGCGTTTTGTGAGAAAAAGAGAAATTTCGCCTTGCATCCCGTACGCTTGCGCAGATATACGGGTCAGCGGAGACGTGGCCGAGTGGTCGAAGGCGCTCCCCTGCTAAGGGAGTAGGCGGGAAACCGTCTCGTGGGTTCGAATCCCATCGTCTCCGCCATTTTCCTCAATCCATAAGTGGCTAATGTCTAGCGCCCATCGGGCGGCTAAGGCGGCCTGCCTGCGGCCGTTGGCGCAGGGAGTTCCTTGCCGGGAAAAGCGCCGGGACCGGCGGCAGGCCTTGGTTTCGCACCCTTCAGACGGTCCCCCGCCTGTCAGAAGAAAACCCCGGCCTGCCGCTGAAGTATCAGAAGCGCAGGGACAGGCAGGACATGCCGCCGTCCAGCTTGGCGCAGTCGGTATTGTCGATCTCGGCGATCTCGAAACCGGCCTTGTCCAGCATCTCGGCGGTGCGGGGGAAGCCTGCGGCCATAAGCACAAGATTGTTGAACCGGATGGCGTTGGCGGCGGCTTCCTCGCCGTCGGCCACATGCAGAACCCGGTAGCCCTCGAAACAGCCCGATGCGTCCAGGCGCTTGGTTGCCAGGATCGTCTCGGCATCCATCAGGGAGCAGTCGGTCTTGAAGTGCAATACGCCTTCGGGGGTGAAGACCTCACGCAGAGAGTGGCCCCATTCCGCGGCGAGCTCGGCCAGTTCGGCGACGCCCGCAGCGTCGGTGCGGTCGGAGCGGCCGACCAGGATTTCCTTGCCAGTCACCAGGATGTCGCCGCCTTCGATGCGGCCGGGGCCGGTGATTTCGCGGACGTCATCATAACAGACCCGCAGGGTGGGAGCCATCTCGGCCACTTCGCCCAGACGCGACGGCGCGCCGGGGCGCATCAGGATTGCGCCCTGCGGCAAACACAGGGCGGTGTCCTCGACAAACTGAGCGTCGGGGTAGGCCTCCAGCGGTTCAAGCTCGATCACCTCCGCACCGGTGCTGCGCAGGGCGGAGACATAGGCAGCGTGCGCTTTCAGCATCGTGTCAAGGTTCGGGTTGCCGGTGTCCTCGGCACGCAGGCCCTGGGCGATGGTTGAGGCCGGGCGGCGGGTGATGGCGCGGGTGAACTCAAAGGTGGGGTTTCGCATGGGGTTACTCCTGGGCCGGAGAGGATCCGGTGATTTCGATTTCGACAAGGGAAGGGGTTCCGCGGCGGCTGGCCTCTTGGAGGGCAGCGGCAATGGCTTGCGGGTCCATCGGGGCGCGGGTGTACGGGATGCCGAAGGACGCGGCGGCGGGGCCGAATTCCGGAGGCGTGGGGTCGCAGCCGACGACGGGGACGTCCACGGCTTCCATCGAGGAGGCGATTTCGCCGTAGCCGCGGTTGTTCCAGATCACAAAGGTGATAGGCAGGGTTTCGTCCACGGCGGCCATGATTTCCGGCAGCGAGAACTGCGCGCCGCCGTCGCCGGCAATGCAGATCACTTGCGCAGACGGATCGGCAACCGAAGCCCCGATGGCGGCGGGGATGCCGTAGCCAAGCGCGCCGTATCCGGTGGCGGCGTTGAACCAGCCGCCGGGGCGATCGTGGTCGTAATAGAGGTTGCCGGCATAGACCGGCTGGGTGGAGTCGCCCACCATCAGCGCACCGGGCACAGCATCGCGTATGGCGTTCAGCACCTCGACCTGGGCCCGGTACTGCGGGCCGATCTCTTCCAGGGCGGCGGTGCGGGCGTGTTTGGCACGCGCGGCACCCTGGCTTTGCTTTGGCAGCGCGGGCAATGCGTCGAGCAGGGCGGCGGCTGCCTCGTCTGCGCGGCCGGTTATGGCGATCTCCGCTGCGTGCCTAGCCAGCTGGCCGGCACATATGTCGACCCGGATCAGCCCTGGCATCCGGGCCATGCCGCCGGTGGCGTACATGTCGTAATCGGTTGGCCCCAGTTCAGTGCCCAGCGCCAAGACGCAATCGGCGTCCTCGATCAGCGTGCGGACCGCCTGCAGGCTGGGGCTGGCCGGGACGGTCAGCGCATGGCTGTGCATCAGCCCGCGCGCGTTGACGGTCTGCACCACCGGCGCATCCAGGTGTTCAGCCAGGGCCTGAAGCTCTGCGCCGGCACGCTTAGCGCCGCCGCCGGCCAGGATCACCACCTTGTCGGCTGTTGAAAGCCTGTTTGCGGCCTTGGAAATTTCGTCCGGGTCGAGTGGCAGCTGGGCCGTCGCGGGGTGAGGAGTGCCGTCCCGCGCAGAAGCGCCAGCCACGTCCAGCGGGATCTGGATGTGGGCGGGGCCGGGGCGGCCTGCTGTGAAGGGGGCAAAGGCGCGGTCCAGGGCTGCGTCCAGGTCCTCGGGCCGTGCTACGTGTTCTGACGTCAGCGCCACGGTCTTGGCCAAAGCGTGCTGATCCGGAAGTTCGTGCAGGTGGCCGCGGCCCTTGCCCAATGTCCCGGTGGCGTTGACCCCTGAAACCACCAGCACCGGCACGGAATCCGCGCGGGCCTGGGCCATCGGGGTCAACGTGTTGGTAAGGCCGGGGCCGGTGATGACAAACGCCACGCCAGGCTGGCCGGACACCCGGGCATAGCCATCGGCCATAAAGCCTGCCCCTTGTTCATGGCGGGGTGTTATGTGGCGGATACCGGACTCTGCCAGACCGCGGTACAGCTCGACTGTATGCACCCCGGGGATGCCGAACACGCAGGTAACACCGCGCGCCTTCAGCCCCGCAACCAGGGCTTCGCCAACTGTTGTCTTGCTCATGCGACGCTCCTGGACTTGCGGTTTGCGTGAGCCGCGATCCGGTCGAGGGCGGCGGCAAAGCTCTCGTCATCAATTGTCAGGGCAACGCGCACCCAGTGCTTGAGGCCTTCGCCAAAGGCAGAGCCGGGCATCACGGCAACGCCGCTCCCCAGCAGGTCCCAGGCATAGGCATCGCCGTCCATGCCGGTTGATGTCACGTCGATCAGCGCGAACATGCCGGCCTCGGGGCGGTGCACCCGCAGATGGGTTTCTCCATGCAGGCGCTGTTCCAGAAGTGCGGCGCGGGCGGCAAAGCGGGCGGCCATACCTGCGGCGACGGAAGAGCCTTCGCGCACCGCCTTTTCGGTCATGTCGGCGATGAAGGGCTGGTTGCCGAACAGCATCGTCTCCGAGACCGGCAGCAGCGCGGAGCAGAAGTCCTCAGGGCCAACGCACCAGCCGCTGCGGAAGCCCGGCGCGGCGTGGGATTTGGAGATTGAGGAAACCGCGATCACCCGATCTGCCAGGGCTGGATCGGAGAGCGGGGAGACGAACTCCGCGCCCTCGAACACCAGATGCTCATAAACCTCGTCGGAGATGATCCAAAGGTCATGCTGCACCGCCAGCTCGCCGATTTCGCGCAGGTCCTCAGCGGTCAGGATGGCGCCGGTGGGGTTGTGAGGGGTGGTCAGCAAAATGGCGCGGCTGCGTGGGGTGATGCGGGCGGCGATGTCGCTGGCCTGCATCCGGAAGCCGGCTTCAGGCCGCAGCGGCACCGGCACCATATCCGCACCCGTCGCGCGGATCACGCCCTCGTAGGTGGCATACATCGGGTCGCCCGCCAAAACCTCGGTGCCGGGTTCGGCAACGCCCTGCAGCACCGCGTAAAGCGCGGTCTGGGTGCCAGGGAAACACAGGATGTTCTCCGGACCGAACTCGCGCCCGCGGCTGGCCGCATAGGTCGCGGCCAGGGTGGCGCGCAGTTGCGCCTCGCCGCGGCCGTCGGAATACCCTGTGCGGCCCGCCTGCATCGCCTGCGCGGCGGTCTCGACCAGGTCCGGCGGCGTCGGCACGTCAGGCTCGCCGATGGTCATTTCCACCAAGTCGGCCCCAGCCGCGGCCATCTGCCGTGCTTTCAGATGCACTTCCCATTTTCCGCCGCCCAGTCCGGCCAGCCGTTCGGTGATTGCTGTCAGCCTCATGCCGTTGCAGCCTCCTGCTCCAAATTCAAACCTGTAATCGCGGCAACGGATTGCCGTCCGATGCCTGCCAGCTCACCCGGCGCAAAGGCGTCCGGAAGGGCGCCGCCCTCCAGCCACAGCCCGTCGATCACCGCGTTGCAGGCAATCGCCAGCTGCCGCAGCCGGGAGGTGCCGGCGGGGCAGCCCGCTTCCTGCAGTGCGGCAGCAATCAGCCCCTCCAGAAAGTCGCGGAAATACCCATAGGTGCGTTCGTGGGTGGCCTTCATCTGCTCATCCTGCTGCACCTTGTTAAGGAAACTTGCCCAAAGCGCGATGGACCGCGGATCCACCACCGGCGGCGTCAGAGAAGCGTTTACAAAGGCGGTGAGCCGCTCCAGCGCGGTGCCGTCTGCCCCGGCTGCGGGGGCAAAGGTCTGGTCGGTCATGGCGGTCATATGGTGTTCGTAGGCGGCGATGATCAGCTCTTCCTTGGAGCTGAAATAGTGCCGGATCAGGCCCTGGGTGACGTCGGCGCGCTCGGCGATGCCCCGCACAGTGGCCCCGCGCACGCCGTTTTCCGCCACCAGTTCCAGCGTGGCGAGAATCAGCGCCTCCTTCCGGGCCTCGGCGGATTCGCGTTTGAATTTGCGGCGGTCGTCGCTCACCCCAGCTCCTGTTTTTGCTTGGCAGAGAAATTATACGCTTGCATAATTACTGGAGTCGCGGCTTACTGCAATCGGAAATTTCAAGGTGACACAACAATGGACACAGCCACTGCCGCCGCATCCGTCCCGGAGACCGGCACCCCCCGCGAAGCCATCCGGGTGGAGGATTTGCACAAGTCCTTTGGCAATCTGGAGGTGCTCAAGGGCGTGGACCTGACGGCGCGGCAGGGGGATGTTGTTGCGATTATCGGCGGCTCAGGCTCCGGCAAGTCGACCATGCTGCGCTGCATCAATTTTCTGGAGACGCCAAGCTCCGGCAAGATCGTGATCGGCGGCGAGGAAGTGGCAATGCGGGCTGATGGCAGCCCAGCCAATCAGAAGCAGATCGAAAAGATCCGGACCAAGCTGGCGATGGTGTTCCAGCAGTTCAACCTGTGGACCCACCGCACCCTTCTGGAAAACGTGATCGAGGTGCCGGTGCATGTGCTGAAAGTGCCCAAGGCGCAGGCGATTGAGCGCGCCCGCGAACTGCTGGAGCGGGTTGGGCTAGGCGGCAAGGAGGACACTTTCCCCGCCTATCTGTCCGGCGGCCAGCAGCAGCGCGCGGCGATTGCCCGCGCACTGGCGGTGAACCCGTCGGCGATGCTGTTTGACGAGCCGACCTCGGCGCTGGACCCGGAACTGGTGGGGGAGGTGCTGACGGTGATCCGCGATCTCGCCGCCGAGGGGCGCACCATGCTGCTGGTCACCCACGAGATGAAATTCGCGCGCGAAGTCGCGAACCACGTTGTTTATCTTTACCAGGGCCGCATTGAAGAGCAGGGGCCGCCTGCCGAGGTCTTTGGCAACCCGCAATCAGACCGGCTGAAGCAATTTCTGAGCTCAGTCGCCTGACGCACAACTGTCTCAATAAAATCAACAGGGAGAGACCATATGAAACTGAAAGCACTGCTTGCCGCTGCCACTGCAGCTGCTGCCCTTACCGCCGGTGCCGCTGCTGCGGAACAGGTCAAGATCGGGATCGCCGCCGAACCCTATCCGCCGTTTGCCTCGCTCGACAGCTCCGGCAACTGGGTCGGATGGGAGGTCGAGGTGATCGGCGCCGTTTGCGCCGCTGCCGCACTGGACTGCGTGATCACGCCGGTGGCCTGGGACGGCATCATCCCGTCGCTGACCGGCCAGCAGATCGACGCCATCATGGCCTCCATGTCGATCACCGAGGAGCGGCAGAAGACCATTGATTTCTCCGACCCCTATTACAACACGCCTGCCGTGATCGTGGCCGACAAGTCGATGGATATCGAACCCACCCCGGAATCGCTGGCGGGCAAGATCGTCGGCATCCAGGCCTCGACCATCCACCAGGCCTATGCACAGGAATACTTCAAGGATGCGGAGCTGAAGGTCTACCAGACCCAGGATGAGGCCAACCAGGACCTGTTTGCGGGCCGCATTGACGCGACCCAGGCGGACAGCATCGCGATGGCGGATTTCGTGAACTCCGACACCGGCAGCTGCTGCGAGATCAAGGGCGCGGTGGCAGATGATCCGGCGATCCTGGGCAAGGGTGTCGGCGCGGGCGTGCGCAAGGGCGACGACGCGTTGCGCGAGGCGCTGAACAAGGGCATCGCGGCGATCCTGGCCGATGGCACCCACGAGAAGATCACTGCCAAATACTTCACCACCAGCATCTACTAAGGCGCTGACGTGACCGGACTGCTTGAACTACTGGGCCTTGGCGCCAGCGCGGAGCTGCTGTCGCTGTCGGGCTGGGGCGGCAACCTGCTGCGCGGGCTTGCCAACTCCCTGCAGATTGCCTTTGGCGCTTTCGGGCTGGGGCTGGTGATCGGGCTGTTCGGGGCTTACGGCAAACTCTACGGCGGGAAGGTCACGCGTGATCTTCTCGCCATCTACACCACGGTGATCCGGGCGGTGCCGGAACTGGTGCTGATCCTGATCCTTTACTACGTCGGCAGCGATATCATCAACAAGATCTCCGAGGCGATGGGCGGCGGCCGGGTCGAGATCAACGGCGTTGCGGCCGGCATCTGGGTCTTGGGAATTGTGCAGGGGGCCTATGCCACCGAAGTCCTGCGCGGCGCCATCAAGGCGGTGCCGGTGGGGCAGATCGAGGCGGCTAAGTCCTATGGCATGCCGGCCTTCATGACCATGCGGCGGGTGACGATCCCGGCGATGATGAGCTTTGCGGTGCCGGGGCTGGCAAACCTGTGGCTGATCGCCACCAAGGACACCGCGCTGCTGGCGGTGGTCGGCTTCAACGAACTGACGCTGGAAACCCGCCAGGCGGCCAGCAGCACGCGGGCCTATTTCACCTTCTTCCTGGCGGCCGGGTTCCTGTACCTGATGGTGACGCTGTGCTCCGGCGCGGTCTTTGCCCGTGTCGAAAAATGGGCGCGGCGCGGCCAGCCCTCGCTGAAGGGGGGCACCCGATGATCAGCCTTAAGGAACTGATGCAGCCGCACCGCATCGTGATGATGCTGGTCTTCGCGGGCATCGTGATCTGGTGCGCCTTCGCGCTGCGCTGGGACTGGATCCCGAAATACACGCCGCTGGCGCTGGAGGGGCTGTGGACGACGATCTGGATTCTCGTGGTCTCCACTTTCCTCGGCTTCCTCTTGGCGGTGCCGCTTGGATTGGCGCAGGCCGTCGGTCCTTGGTATCTGTCTATCCCTGCGCGCACCTTCTGCACCATCATCCGCGGCACACCGCTCCTGTTGCAGATCTGGCTGCTCTACTACGGGCTGGGGTCGCTGTTTCCGCAGTTTCCCTGGATCCGCTCGTCCGAGCTGTGGCCTTACCTGCGCCAGGCCTGGCCCTATGCGGTGCTGGCGCTGACGCTGTCTTATGCGGGCTATGAAGGCGAGGTGATGCGGGGCGCGTTTTCCGGTGTGGCCAAGGGTCAGCTGGAGGCGGCCAAGTCTTTCGGCATGCCGCGCTTCACCATGTTCCGCCGCATCTGGCTGCCGCAGGCGGTGCGCAATGTCCTGCCGACCCTGGGCGGTGAGACCATCCTGCAGCTGAAGGCAACGCCGCTGGTGGCGACTATCACGGTGATGGAAATCTATGCCGTGTCGTCGCGCGTGCGGTCCGATACATTCATTGTCTATGAGCCGCTGTTGCTGCTGGCGCTGGTCTATATGGCGATTGCCGGAGTGATCGCGCTGGCCTTCCGGCGGTTTGAGAAAGGCTGAGCAGACGGGCGCTTAGGCCATTTTGCGGTGAATTGACGAATGTTCGGGAATTTCAGGTTTATCTGACATACATCAAATAACGGCCCTGCGGTTCCCCGTAGTGTCAGCGGCAAATGCAGCAAGAGAATCTTGTAACAGATGCCGCGCACCCTTTTCATATCCACTGCTTGCCGCGCCGGGCTGTTCCGGCGGCTGGCGGGGATGTGCGCGGCATTCATGCTGGTGCTGCAGGTGGCCTTTCCCGGTGCGGGGCAGGCCGCGGCTGGCGGCGAGTGGATCGAAATCTGCGGCGAGTTCGGCGTGGTGGAGATGCAGGTCGTCGGCGATGACAGCGAAGACACGCAGGACTGCCCGAAATGCAGCACCTGCGCCCTGTGTGCGGCTGAAAACGGGGCCGGGCCGGTAAGCGTGCTGCGGGCCGGCCTCAGCCGGGCGGCAGAATGCGCCGTGCTGCTGCCTGCAGGCACTGCGGTGCGGCCGAACCCGGCGCAATATTGGCATGACGGCCGCGGACCTCCGCTGGCAAACAAAATAGAACCCGAACGCGCCCTGGGCGCGTCCATGGCAGCCACTCAAAATAAAGGAGAGGCGCCTTGGTCCTGACACGCGCCTTGCGGGGCTGGCTGACAGCCCTCGTGATAACCATCGCCGCGCTTGTCGCTGCGGCGGCTGAGGCGGACAGCCTCGATTCCTTCCTGACAGAACTGACACCCGCCGATCTGGTGCCCGGCGCCGACGGTTTTGGCCCGGTGCGCAGCGATGTGCCGGTGGCGCCGGTGCTGAAGGCAGGCGAGACAGTTGCCTATGCCTTTCTGACCTCCGATTTCGTCGGCACAACCGGCTACAGCGGCAAGCCGATCCATGTGGTGGCAGCAATTGACACCAATGCGGTGCTCACGGGTGTGAAACTGGTCAAACACTCCGAACCGATCGTGCTGATCGGCATTCCGAACTCCAAGATGGTCAAGCTGACCGAAAGCTATGCCGGGCTGGACCTGAAGGCCGAGGCGGCGGCAGGCGGCGATGCCCATGACCTCGACATCATTTCCGGCGCGACAGTGACCATCATGGTGATCGACGACAGCCTTGTGCGCGCCGGCATCAAGGTGGCGCGTGCGCTGGGCCTGGGGGGCTTGTCGCCGGTGCAGCCGGATGGGCCCAAGCGCGAGGTCGACATGGCCCGCGAGGAGGTCGCGGACTGGACCACGCTGGCGGGCGACGGCTCTGTGCGGCGGATGACGCTGGACGTCGGCCAGATCAACACGGCCTTTGAGGCCACCGGCGACCAGCGCGCGATCCGGCGGCGGGAGCGCGGCGCGCCGGACGACACCTTCATCGACATGCATATGGCTCTGGTATCCGTTCCCTCCATCGGCAAGTCGCTGCTGGGCGAGGCGGAATACCAGAACCTCACGTCCTGGCTGAAGGAGGGCGAGCACGCCATTCTGGTACTCGGGCGCGGCAGTTACAGCTTCAAGGGCTCTGGCTACGTGCGCGGCGGGATTTTCGACCGGGTCCAGCTGATCCAGGGCGATGCCTCGGTGCGCTTCTTTGACCGCCAGCACAAGCGGCTGGGGTCGCTGGCCACAGCGGACAGCCCCAGCTTTGCCGAGCTGGACCTGTTCAAGATCCCGGCGGATGCGGAGTTCGACCCGGCTGAACCGTTCCGCCTGCAGCTCTTGGTGCAGCGCTCCGTGGGCGCGCTGGAGCGGGCGTTCCTGACCTTCGATCTGGGTTACAAGCTGCCGGAACAGTACCTGCTGCCCGCCGCGCCTGCGCCCAAGGTGGTGGAGGATGACACCAGCGAGGCCGCCGCCAAGGCCGCCCTGTGGCAGCGGATCTGGAAAGACCGCACCGTCGAGATCGGTGTTCTTGCCGTGATGCTGCTGGTGCTGACTGGGGTATTCTTTTTCCAGTTCCAGGCGACTGTGAACGCGCGCACCTTCTACTGGTTCCGGATCGGTTATCTGACCGTCACTCTGGTGTTCCTGGGCTGGTACGCCAATGCGCAGCTGAGCGTGGTCAACCTGATGGCGCTGGCGGGGTCTTTGCGCAGCGGCTTCTCCTGGGACGCGTTCCTGCTGGACCCGCTTGTCTTCATCCAGTGGTTTGCGGTTGCTGCTGCGCTCTTGTTCTGGGGCCGCGGCGCCTATTGCGGCTGGCTGTGCCCGTTCGGCGCGCTGCAGGAGCTGACCAACAAGATCGCCCGCGCCTTCAAGGTGCCGCAGATCACCCTGCCGTGGGGCCTGCATGAACGCCTGTGGCCTGCAAAATACATGATCTTCCTCGGCCTGTTCGCTGTATCGATGGTGTCGATCCCGCTGGCCGAAACCTACGCCGAGGTGGAGCCGTTCAAGACCGCAATCATCCTGAAATTCGTGCGCGACTGGCCGTTTGTGGTCTTTGCCGTGGCGCTCTTGCTGGCCGGGCTGTTCATCGAACGGTTCTACTGCCGCTACATGTGCCCGCTGGGCGCGGCGCTGGCGATCCCGGCGCGGGTGCGGATGTTCGACTGGCTGAAGCGCTATCATGAGTGCGGCCACCCCTGTCAGACCTGTGCCAACGAGTGCCCCGTTCAGGCGATCCACCCGACGGGTGAGATCAACCCGAACGAATGTGTGAACTGCCTGCATTGCCAGGTTCTCTATCAATCCGAAGCTAAATGCCCGGTTGTCATCAAACAGCTGAAACGCCGGGCCAAGACCGGCAGCCCCGCACCGGACATTGCTCTGGGCCGGCCGCCTGCCAATCACCCCAACGCGAACAGGATCAAAGTTTCCTGAAGGAGGACATCATGTCTGAAGACCTGAATAACAAACTGCCCGTCACCCGCCGCGGCCTCTTGGGGGCCACCGCCTCCGGTGCCGTGCTGGCGGCCACCGGTGCCGGCTCCGCCCTGCTGGGCGCCAGGCCTGCACAGGCCGCAGGCGTCAACCTGGCGCCGGGCGAACTGGATGAATACTACGGCTTCTGGTCCTCGGGCCAGACCGGCGAACTGCGCATCCTGGGCGTGCCGTCCATGCGCGAGCTGATGCGGATCCCGGTGTTCAACCGCTGCTCCGCCACCGGCTGGGGCCAGACCAACGAGTCCAAGAAGATCCTGACCGAGGGCCTGCTGCCGGAGACCAAGGAATTCCTGGCCGCCAACGGCAAGGAAACCTATGACAACGGCGACCTGCACCACCCGCATATGTCGTTCACCGACGGCACCTATGACGGCCGTTACCTGTTCATGAACGACAAGGCGAACACCCGTGTGGCACGGGTGCGCTGCGACGTGATGAAATGCGACAAGATCATCGAGATCCCGAACGCCAAGGACATCCACGGCCTGCGCCCGCAGAAATTCCCGCGCACCGGCTATGTCTTTGCCAACGGCGAGCATGAGGCGCCGCTGGTGAACGACGGCCAGATCCTGGATGATCCGTCGCAATACGTGAACATCTTCTCCGCCATCGACGGCGACACCATGGAAGTCGCTTGGCAGGTGATCGTCTCGGGCAACCTGGACAACACCGACTGCGATTATCAGGGCAAATACGCCTACTCGACCTCCTACAACTCGGAAATGGGCATGACCCTGGCCGAGATGACAGAGAACGAGCTGGATCACGTGGTTGTCTTCAACATCGCGGCCATCGAAGCGGCCATCGAAGCCGGCGAGTACCAGGAGCTGAACGGCGCCAAGGTGGTTGACGGCCGCAAGGACGCGCCGGGCAAGCTGACCCGCTATATCCCGATCCCGAACTCGCCGCACGGCATCAACACCGCACCGGACAAGAAGCACGTCTGCGTCAACGGCAAGCTGTCGCCGACCGTCTCGGTGATCGACGTCGAGAAGCTGGACGCGCTGTTTGATGCCGACGCCGATCCGCGCTCGGCCATCGTGGCGGAACCGCAGCTGGGCCTTGGTCCGCTCCACACCGCCTTCGACAACCGCGGCTATGCCTACACCACCCTGTTCCTCGACAGCCAGGTGGTGAAGTGGGACATCGCCAAGGCGATTGAGGCCTATGCCGGCGCCGATGTGGACCCGATCCTCGACAAGGTCGATGTGCAGTACCAGCCGGGCCACAACTCCACCTCCATGGGCGAAACCGCCGAGGCGGACGGCAAGTGGCTGATCTCGATGAACAAGTTCTCCAAGGACCGGTTCCTGAACGTCGGCCCCCTGAAGCCCGAGAACGAGCAGCTGATCGACATCTCCGGCGACAAGATGAAGGTGGTCCACGACGGCCCGACCTTTGCAGAGCCGCATGACTCGATCATCGTGCACCGCTCCAAGGTGAACCCGGCCAGCATCTGGGACCGCAACGACCCGATGTGGGAAGATGCGCGCAAGCAGGCCGAGGCGGATGGCGTCGATCTGGACGACTATCAGGACACCATCATCCGCGATGGCGACAAGGTGCGGGTCTACATGTCGAGCCAGGCGCCGAACTTCAGCCTTGAGAAGTTTACAGTGAAGCAGGGCGACGAGGTCACTGTCTACGTCACCAACCTGGATGACATCGACGACCTGACCCACGGCTTCTGCCTGTCGAACTTCGGCGTCGCGATGGAAGTCGGGCCGCAGGCCACAGCCTCCGTCACCTTCAAGGCGGAGCGCCCGGGCGTGCACTGGTACTACTGCCAGTGGTTCTGCCACGCGCTGCACATGGAGATGCGCGGCCGGATGCTGGTCGAGCCGCGGAGCGCATAAACATGAAACGGCTCCTGCCCATATCCTTTGTTGCGGCTCTCTTCTGCCTGACGCCCGCCTGGGCGGCGGACTGGGATGTGCCCAACCGGGCAGGGGCCATCACTGAAACACTGGCGCAGGCGGCGGATGGCGACACCCTCCGCCTCGCTCCGGGCGAATACGCCGAAACCCTGGTGCTGGACCGCCCTGTCATCATTGATGGCCAGGGCCATGCCACACTGGACGGCCGGGGGCTGGGGTCGGTCATCACGGTGACTGGCCCCGGCGTTACCGTGCAGAACCTGACGGTTGTTGGCTCCGGCTCTTCGCACCAGGAGATCGACAGCGGCATCAAGCTGACCAAGACCGCAAAGGCGCCGCAGATCCTGAACAACGTGCTGCTGGGCAATCTGTACGGCGTGGATATTCATGGGGCGAAAGACAGCCTGGTGCAGGGCAACCGGATCGAGGGGCGCCTCGACCGGCACATGAACGCCCGCGGCAACGGGGTCTATGTCTGGAACGCGCCGGGCGCGGCGGTGGACGGCAACGACATCCGCTTTGGCCGCGACGGGATCTTTGTGAACAGTTCCAAGAAGAACGCGTTCACCAACAACACCTTCCGCGACCTGCGGTTCGCTGTGCATTACATGTACGCCGACAATTCCGAGGTCTCGGGCAACGTCTCGATCGGCAATCACCTGGGCTATGCGGTGATGTTCTCCAAACGGGTCAAGGTGACCGGGAACGTTTCGCTGAATGACCGCGACCACGGGGTGATGCTGAACTATGCCAACCAGGGCGAGATACGCGGCAACTATGTGAAGGGGGCGAGGGATAAATGCACCTTCCTCTATAACGCTCACAAGAATGATTTCTCCGGCAACTGGTTCGAGGGCTGCGGCATCGGCATCCACTTTACCGCCGGCAGCGACGGCAACCGGATGGTTGGGAACGCCTTTGTCGGCAACCGGCATCAGGTGAAATTCGTCTCCACCAAATGGGTGGAATGGAGCGAGGAGGGCCGGGGCAATTACTGGTCTGATTTCGCAGGTTTCGATGTGGACGGGGACGGCATCGCCGATGCCCCCTACCGTCCGAACGACAGCATGGACCACGTGCTGTGGACACAGCCGGCGGCAAAACTGCTGATGGGATCGCCCGCGGTGCAGCTGGTGCGCTGGTCGCAGTCGGCGTTTCCGGCGCTGCTGCCCGGCGGGGTGATCGACAGCCACCCGCTGATGCGGCCAGAGCGGCCCGATGCCGCCAGAAAGGTTGAACAGGATGGATAACTTTCCGCTGCAGATCCGCGCGCTGGACAAGTTCCGCGGCAAGACACAGGTGCTGCATGGCATCGATCTGGACATTGCGCCGGGGGAACGGCTGGCGCTCTTGGGCCACAACGGTGCGGGCAAGTCGACCTTGATCAAGGCGGTGCTGGGCCTGATCCGGCATGAGGGCGGCAGCATCCGCATCTGCGGTGCAGCCCCCGGCAGCGCCGCGGCGCGGGCCGCCACTGCCTTTCTGCCGGAGGCGGTCAGCTTTCACCCGGCACTGACGGGGCATGAGCAACTGACACTGTTTGCCCGCCTGGCCGGCGAACGCGCGGATATCGATGGCCTCCTGGAACGGGTTGGCCTGGGCGAAGCGATGCACCGCCGCATCGGTGCCTATTCCAAGGGGATGCGGCAGCGTCTGGGGCTGGCGCAGGTGCTGCTGGGCCGCCCGAAACTGGCGCTGCTGGACGAACCCACCAGCGGGCTGGACCCGATTTCGCGCCAGGACCTTTATGCCATCATCAACGAGCTGGCGGAACAGGGCGCGGCGGTGCTGATCGCCTCCCATGCGCTGACAGAGGTGGAGGCGCGCACCGACCGCATCGCCATCTTGCGCAAGGGCATCAAGGTGGCGGACGACACGCTCGCGGGCCTGACGTCGCAGGCCGGCCTTCCGGTCAAGCTGCGGGTGCAGGCAAACGGCACGCACGCCGACCGGATCGCTGTTGAAACCGGCGGGCGGCGGATCAACGGCGCCTCGGTTGAGATCCTGTGCTCGCCGCAGGACAAGATGGCTGAACTGCGCAGGATCGCCGCCTTGGGCGACGCGGTGGCCGACATCGACATGGTGCCGCCGCGGCTGGAAGACCTTTACCGCCATTACTCCGGGGAGGACCGCAAATGAGACGTGCCTTTGCCATTGCCCGTGCCGAGATGCTGATCCTGCGCCGCAACCGCTGGCTGTTCATGGCGACGCTGATCATGCTGGCCTTTGCGCTGGCGCTGTCCTTTGCCGGGTCGGCCCCAACGGGGACGCTGGGGGTGGACATGCTGACGGTCTCGGTCGCCTCGATGACCACCCTTTCAGTCTACCTCGCACCGCTGCTGGCGCTGATGATGGGGTTTGACGCGGTGGCAGGCGACCGCGACCGGGGCAGCCTCGCCCTGTTGCTCGCTTATCCCGCGGGGCGGGGAGAGATACTGCTGGGCAAGCTGATGGCCCATCTGGCCGCATTGGCGGTTGCCATGTGCATCGGCTTCGGCGCGGCGGGGGCCGTTGCGGCCTGGTTCGGCGGCGCCGGGGCGGAGAGCCTGATGGCGTTGGGGCGGCTGGTGCTGACCTCGATCCTGCTGGGGGCGGTGTTCCTGGTTCTGGGGTATGCCCTGTCGGCGCTCAGCAGCGGGGCAACGGCGGCCGCGGGCCTGTCGGCGGGTGTCTGGCTGGTGTTTGTGGTGCTTTATGACCTTGGCCTTTTGGGCGCTGTGGTGATGGACAGCGGCGGGGTCTTCACCCAAAAGGTCTTCCCCTGGGTGATGGTCGCCAACCCGGCAGATGCGTTCCGGCTGTGGAATGTGGCGGCGTCTGAAAGCGTGGCCTTGTCCAGCGGCATGGCAGGCGCAGCCAGTGCGCTGCCGGGCTGGGCCGCACCGCTGTCGCTTTTGCTGTGGCCCGTGCTGGGATTCCTGCTGGCCTGTGCTGCATTCCGGAGGGTGGAGCCATGAAACGCCTGGCCTTGGCCGCTGCGCTGGTCCTGTCCGCCTGCCAGGAGGAAGAGGCCAAAGCGCCGCCTGCACCGGTCGAGCTGACCGAGGTTGCGCTCAGTTACTTCTGCCAGATGAATGTCGCTGAACACGGCGGACCGAAGGGGCAGATTCACCTGGACGGCTTCCCGGCGCCCCTGTTCTTTGCCCAGGTGCGCGATCTGGCCGCCTATGTGAAAAGTCCGGAACGGGATGCGGAGATCACCGCCATTTACGTGAGCGACATGGGGGCGGCGGCAAGCTGGGACCAGCCCGGCAGCAACAACTGGATTGATGCCAGCGAGGCGCATTTTGTGGTCGGCTCCAATGTGGCTGGCGGCATGGGGGCGCCGGAGGTGGTGCCGTTCGCCTCAGCCGAGGCAGCTGCGCAGTTCATGGACCTCTATGGCGGCACCGTCACCGGGTTTGAAGGCATTCCCGACGATGCCGTGCTGGGGCCGGTCGATCTGGACCAGCGGCTGGAAACGCCGTCCTGAGACCGGCGTTTCCGCAGGGCCTCAGACCGTTTCCGGCTGCAGCCGCATCTCTGCGGCGATGGCGTGGCCTTCCATTCCCTCCATGCGGCTGATCCTAGCTGTGCGCTGGGCCAGTTCGTGTGAGGCGGCGGCGTTGCAGCGCTGCCAGGTCACGGTCTTGGTGAACTTGTGCACCGACAGCCCGCCGGTATAACGCGCGGCGCCGCTGGTCGGCAGCACGTGGTTCGGCCCTGAGGTCTTGTCGCCGAACGACACCGTGGTCTCCTTGCCCAGGAACAGCGAGCCATAGGCGGTGAGGCGGTCCAGCCACCAGTCCAGATCCTCAGCCTGCACCTGCAGATGTTCGGGCGCGTAGCGGTCGGCCACCTGCGCGGCTTCCTCGCGGCTGTCGCACAGGACCACTTCGGCGCGTTCGTGCCAAGCACGGTGGGCGGCAGAGAGGTTGGGTTCTGGCAACTGGTCAATCAGCGCCTGCGCGCGGGCCATGACCCCCTTGGCCAGCGGCTCGCTGGTGGTGACCAGCCAGACCGGGCTGTCGGCGCCGTGTTCTGCCTGACTGACCAGATCCCAGGCGACGGTTTCCACCTCTGCGGTGTGATCGGCAATCAGCAGGGAGTCCGTGGGGCCTGCAAACATGTCGATGCCGACCTCGCCGAACAGCATCCGCTTGGCCTCCGCCACATAGGAATTGCCGGGGCCGACCAGGATGTCGGCGGGCTGCGACCCGAACAGGCCCTGCGCCATGGCGGCAATGCCCTGCACCCCGCCCAGGTTCAGGATCAGGTCCGCGCCGCACAGGTCCATGGCATAGATGATCGCATCGGGAATGCCGCTGCCGGGGCGCGGCGGCGAGACTGCGGTGATATGCGGCACGCCTGCCACTTTGGCGGTGGTGATGGTCATCAGCGCGCTGGCGATATGGCTGTAGCGCCCGCCCGGCACATAGCAGCCGGCGCTGGACACCGGGATCTGCTTCTGGCCCGCGATCAGGCCGGGGATCACCTCCACCTCGCATTCCCCCATGGTGGCCTTCTGCGCCTCGGCAAAGCGGCGGATATTGGCGTGGGCGAACTGAATGTCTTCCTTCGTCTGCGGCGAAACACGGTTGCAAGCGGCGCGGCGCTGGGCATCCGTCACCACAATCGGGCCGGTCCAGCCATCCAGCTTTTCCGCATAGCTGCGCACTGCCTCCTCGCCCACGCGCCGGATATTGGCAAGCATTACCGCGACGGTGTCGCGGATATCGCTGTTCTCGGCAGCCGGGCGCGGCTGGGCCTGTTTCAGATAAGTGATTGCCATGATCCATTTCCCTTGAAAGGCCGCCGGTTGTGCGGGGAAGCGCACGGTGCGGTTTGCGCTTTAAACAGCGCTCAAGGGCTTAAACGGTCAAGCCAGGGACCGGTGGTTTCGAGAAACACGAATGTTTGTTTCGAATTGGGGTCTGCCCTTATACGTCCTGCGCCGGCAGCGTCCGGAACTCCTCGGCCAGCCAGGGGAAACGGGCGCTGATCGGATCGGTGAAATGATGGCGCAGAGACTTTTGCAGCGCCTCGTGGATCAGCTGCGACGTGGCCGCCGGATAGACGCTGGATGTGAACAGCGACACCGTCCGGGCAAAGCTCTTGCCTGGAAAGCGCACGACCTTGACCTTGTCGTGAAAGCGCTGGGCGCGGTGGTAACTGGCGGCGGTGGTCACGGTCCAGCCGCTGCTTTCGGCCACCAGGCCGATGATCGACTGATTGCATTCCAGCTCAAACCGGTTGGGCAGCGAGATCTTGAGCCGGGTCAGCTGGGTTTCGATCTGCTTGCCGATGGTGTGGTCGCGGGAATAGCGCAGGAACGGCAGCGGCGCCTCCGGTTTGGTCAGCTCCTCAACGCTGCCGCTGTATGCGGCGGGCACCACCAGAATGAACGGATCGCGCATCAAGGGGTACTCGATCAGATCCGGCAGCAGCCCCGCCGGGCGGGTGGCGACGCCGGCATCCAGTTTCTGCTCCTGCAGCTTTGCGATGATCTCATGGCTGGGCCGGGTGTAGTGGCGGAAATTGCAGCGGGGCAGGGCGGTGGACAGGAACTGGAACAGCTCCGGGCCGACTTCATTGTCGAAATCATCCAGCAGCGCCATGCGCAGATCGGTGGCGTGCTGCCAGCTGCCGGAGCGGATCTCCGCCTCGCCGCGTCTGAGCGTCATCAGCCCCTCATGGACGTAGCGGGCATAGACGACTCCGGCCGGGGTCAGCCCCATCGGGCGGCGGGTATGATCCACCAGATCCACCCCCAGCGCGCTTTCCAGACTGCGCAGGTGATTGGACACGGTGCTGATCGACAGGCCGGTTTCAGCAGCAACCTTTTGTATTGATCCTGACTTTGAAATAAGCTGGAACACCTCCAGCCACCTCAGGCTTAGGGATTTCTGCACAGGCTGCGCCTCCTGTTCACCAAACTATATCCGTTAAAAACGAAACTAAGTTTTACTTTGGGCGCAAAAGCAACTTTATTCTACTGTGTATTTTCTTCCCGGATATGGTTTGCCGTGCAAAAATAAATGTCCGAGGCCCGCATTGAACGGACCCGGAAAACCACTGGGAGGAGATTCAATATGATTAAAAAGTACCTGCTGACGACTGCTTGCGCCGGCATCGCGGCGCTGTCTGCCTCGCACGCCTCTGCCTTGGATGAGGTCACCGTCGCCTACTTCCTTGAATGGCCGATGCCCTTCCAGTTTGCCAAGGCCAACGGCACCTATGAGGAGGAAATGGGCGTCAAGATCAATTGGGTCTCCTTCGATACCGGCACGGCGATGTCTGCAGCCATGGCCTCTGGCGATGTTCAGATCGCCGTGAGCCAGGGCGTGCCGCCGTTTGTGGTGGCAACCTCCGCCGGGCAGGACCTCCAGGCGGTGGATGTGGCGGTCAGCTATTCCGACAACGACAACTGCGTGGTGGCCGAGGCGCTGGAGATCGACAAGGACAGTGCGGCTGAGCTGAACGGCAAGAAGGTCGGCGTGCCGATCGGCACCGCGGCGCATTACGGCTTCCTGTCGCAGATGGCGCATTTCGGGGTTGATGTCGGCTCGATGGAGATCGTCGACATGGCCCCCGCTGACGGTGCGGCGGCCTTTGCCCAGGGCAACCTAGACATGGTCTGTGGCTGGGGCGGCGCGCTGCGGCGGATGGTGGAGCATGGCAACGTGCTGCTGACCGGTGCGGAGAAGGAAGAACTGGGCATCTTGGTGTTCGACGTGACCAGCGCGCCCGCCGGTTTCGTTGAGTCCGAAGGCGAGCTGCTGAGCAAGTTTCTGAAAGTGACCGCAGACGCCAACGCCATGTGGAACTCGGGCGATCACAAGGACGAGATGCTGCCGGTCATCGCCAAGGACGCAGGCATGGACCTGGCGGATGCCGAAGCCACCATCGCCACCTTCAGCTTCCCGTCAGCAGAGGAGCAGCTGTCGGAGAAATGGCTGGGCGGCGGCGCGCAGACCTTCATGAAGGGCGTGGCCGATATCTTCGTGAATGCGGGCAGCATCGAGGCGGCGCTGGACTCCTATGACGGAACCGTCAACAGCGCGCCGCTAGCCGCCGCGCAGAACTGAACCGCAGCGAACTGAATGTGCCGAACGGTCCGGCTTTCGGGCCGTTCGCATCCCGGCGGGCAGGGCGCAGGCCGCGAAGCCCTAACAGGAGGGGGAGAAGATGGCGGGACTGGACATCAAGAGTGTCTCCATGCGTTTTGACCTGCCCAACGGCAGCTCCGTCCAGGCGCTGAAAGACGTTTCATTGAATTTACAGGCGGGGGAGCTGATGTCGGTGCTGGGGCCGTCCGGGTGCGGCAAGACCACGCTGCTGAACATTCTGGCGGGGTTTCTGGCCCCGACGGAAGGGGTGGTGGAGCTGAACGGGCATGTGGTCACCGGGCCGGACGCGGAGCGCGGGATGGTGTTCCAGAAGGGCGCGCTGTTCGAATGGATGAACGTGCGCGACAACGTGGAATTCGGTCCCCGCATGAAGGGTATGAGGCGGGCCGAGCGCGAGAAGATCTCCGACCACCTGCTGGACATCGTCGGCCTGCAGGACTTCAAGGAGAAGGCGGTTTACGAGCTGTCGGGCGGCATGCAGCAGCGGGTGGCGCTGGCCCGCTGCCTGGCGAATGAGCCGGATGTGATCCTGATGGACGAGCCGCTGGGCGCGCTGGATGCGCTGACGCGGGAAAAGATGCAGGGCTTGGTGCTGAAGCTTTGGAAGGAAACCGGCAAGACCATCATCCTGATCACCCACTCGGTGGAGGAGGCGCTGCTGCTGGGCGAACGGCTGATCGTGATGGCGCCGCGCCCGGGCCGCATCCACCGCGAGTACCAGCTGCCCTTTGCCGAGCGCGGGGTGAATGCCGACCTGCGCGACGTCAAGAAATCCGAAGGCTTCGCCGAGACCCGCGATGAGATCCTGTCGATGATCTGGGAGATGGAAGAGGAGATCATGGGCCGGACGGAGCAGGTGGCATGACGGTACTGCTGTTCTACATCGCGTTGTTCGCCGGCGCCTTTTTCCTGGTGAAGTTCATTCGCAAGGGCATGCAGTCACGGCACGATTTCACCAGCCTGAAGACGGTGACATTCGGCGACGAAAGCGCGGTGAGCCCGGACCGGGCGGCGTCGATCATTTCGGTGCTGGTGATTTTCGTGATCTGGGCGGCCTTCACCGGATCCAAGCTGTTTCCGCTTCATGTGCCGGGGCCGTTCACCGGTGAAACCAGCTTTACCTACACGCTGGAAAACGCCGCGGGCAGCACCGACGATGCGGAAGTCGCCGTCCGGGTGGCCGGATTTGGCGAGGCCAGCTCCAATTTCGAGGTGGACCCCGGCGGCGGCTTTGCCAAAAACGATGCGCTGGCGGCACAGGCCGGGCGGTCCACGACCTTGATCTTCGACCGCAATGATGAGGTCAAACGCAAGGAAGGCGCCAAAGTCGTGGCCATCAACGGGGAGCCGATCGGACCTGGCACGGCTGTGGACACCGGCGACGGCACGGTGACGCTGACCGGAAAGGGCGCCATCAGCTTTACCCCCAGTGCCGGGATGCAGATGAACCCGATCTGGCTGCCGGCCCCGGAAACGGTGGTGGCGCGGTTCTTTGAAATCGCATCCGAGGGCTATCAGAACTTCTCGCTGTGGCAGCACCTGGGCTGGTCGCTGGCGCGGGTGATTGCCGGCTTCGTTGCCGGCGCGATTGTCGGTATTCCGCTGGGCTATGCCATGGGCCTGTCCGGCTGGTTCCGCGGCTGGTTTGACCCGATCGTGGAATTCATGCGCCCGGTTCCGCCTTTGGCGCTGATCCCGCTGGTGATCATCTGGTTCGGCATCTGGGAAACCGGCAAGATCGTTCTGCTGTTCCTGGCCGCACTCTGGATCATGACAATTGCGGCCCGGGCCGGGGTCTCGGGCGTGAACATCTCGAAAATCCACGCGGCCTATTCGCTGGGGGCGTCCAAGTGGCAGATCATGCGGCATGTGATCGTGCCGAACTCGCTGCCGGAAATCTTTACCGGCGCGCGGGTGGCCATGGGGGTCTGCTGGGGCACGGTTGTGGCGGCTGAGCTGGTGGCCGCGCAGAAGGGCGCGGGCATGATGATCATCGCCGCGTCCAAGTTCCAGCTGACCGATATCGTGATCATGGGAATCGTGATGATCGGGATTATCGGCTATGGCATCGACATCCTGATGCGCAAGGCCGAGAACTGGCTGGTGCCGTGGAAGGGCCGCAGCTGATTTGAAGCTGGATGACGCAAAGAAAACGCCTGGGGAGGTTCCCGGGCGTTTGCGGTCCAGCAAGGGATCAGATGCGGAGGCGGTCAAAATCCGGATCGTATGGCGACGGCGCGATGACAGTGGCGGAGACCAGATCTCCGCAGAGGTCGAGCTGCATGGTGCTGCCTTCAGCCGCCAGTTCCGGCACCACAAAAGCATAGGCCAGGTTCATGCCGACCCGATGCCCCCAATCGCCCGAGGTCACGGTGCCCGCGACCTTGTCGCCCTGCATCAGCGAGGCGCCGCTGCAGGCCGGGGCATGGGTGGTGCCGACGTGCAGCGTGACCAGCTTTTTGCGCGCCCCCGCGGCCCGGCGCTTCAACAGCGCCTGGCGGCCAATGAACCCGCCTTTACCCAGCTTCACGAAACGGCCCAGCCCGGTCTCATACGGGTCGTATTCGGTGGTCAGATCCGTCTTCCAGTGCAGGAACCCTTTCTCCATCCGCATCGACTCCACCGCGCGGGCGCCGAACAGCTTCAGCCCGAAAGCCTCCCCGGCCTTCCGCAGCGCCAGATAGGCAGCATAAAGGGAGGCGTTCGGCACGTGGATTTCATAAGCCAGCTCACCTGAGAAGCTGACACCCATCACCGTCGCCGGAGCGATGCCGATGAAGCATTCGCGCACCGACAGCCAGGGGAAGGCCGCGCGCGACCAGCCGCCCCGGGCACAGGCAGAAAGCACATCCCGCGCCCGGGGTCCTGCCAGAACCAGGATGGTCTGGTCATTGGTGAGGGAGCGCAGCTGCACATCTTCGCCCGTGCCGATGTGCTGGCTCAGCCAGTCCATGTCGTGGAGCTCGCTGGCAGCGGCAGAGCCGTACCAGACCCGCTCCGGCCCGCGGTCAGAGGCAGGCAGGTTCGCCACCGTGGCCTCGCCCTTGACCATGCCGTGACAGTTCAGAAGGTAGCCAAGCCCGACGCGGCCCGCACGGCGGGTGACCGTGCCGCAGAACATCCGGTCCAGGAAACTGTGGCGGTCCGCGCCGGTGATCTCGATCCGATTGAAGCCGCTGACCTCGCAGAGGCCCGCGTTTTCCTGCAGGTTCTTTATTTCGGCGGCGACAACATCGAAAGCTTCGTCGAAATTGAAGGTCAGCGAGGGGTGAAAACCCGGGGAGGGTTTGATGTAATCCACCCGCTCCCAGCCGTTCACCACGGTGAACTCCGCGCCTTCGGCGGCCAGCACCGGCGTCAGCGGTGTGGTCTTGGCCGGGCGGCCCGCCTCGCGGTGCTCATGCGGAAAATGAAAGCGGAACTCGTTCTGGTAGTCTTCCACGGCTTTCAGCGCGGTCAGCTCTGCATTGGCGTGGGCGGCAAAGCGGCGGGGGTCCAGGCACCAGGTATCGTAACAGGCCTCCCCGTGCACGATCATCTGCGCCAGCAGCCAGCCATGGCCGCCGCCTTCCCCCAGCCCGGCCCGCAATCCGATGGCGCAGAAGGCGTTGCGCTTGCCCGGGACCGGGCCGATCAGCGGCGCGCCGTCGATGGTATAGGTTATCGGCCCATTGACGATCGCGCGGATACCGGTTTCGCGCAGCGCGGGCATCCGGTCAAACGCGCCCTCCAGCACGTCCATCACCCGCTCCAGATCGTCAGGGCAGAGAGCGTTGACGAAATCCGGGTCGATGCCGTCCATGCCCCAGGTCTTGCAGTCCTGCTCATAAAAGCCGATCAGCAGCCCGTTCTTTTCCTGGCGGCAGTAGTAGTCGGAGATCGGGCAGCGGATCAGCGGCATCCGGCGGCCGGCCTCCTTGATGGCGGGGATGTCCTCGGTCAGGAAATACTGATGCTCCATCGAGGCGACCGGGTGATGCACCCCCATCATCGCGCCGACCTCGTTCACCCGGTAGCCGCAGGCATTCACCACAATATCGCAGTCGATATCGCCGTGTTCGGTGTGCACGGTCCAGGTGTTGTCCTTATGCTGGGTCAGCGCGGTCACTGGCGTGTTGCGGTAGACCTCGGCGCCGGCCTTGCGGGCGCGCCGCGCCAGCGCCTGGCACAGCTGCGCCGGGTCGATGTCGCCATCCAGCGGGTCCCACAGGCCGCCCACCAGGTTATCCGTAGAGATCAGCGGGTGGCGGCGGCCGCATTCCTCGGCGCTGATGATCTCGAAATGCACATCCATGCCGCGCGCCATCGAGGCGAAATGCCGGTACCCCTGCATCTGCGCCTCGGTATTGGCCAGCCGTATGCCGCCGTCGCCGTGGTGGTAGTTGATCGGGTAATCCGGGTCTTCGGACAGCTCCTTGTAGAGGCTGATGGAGCGGGACTTGAGCCCGATCATGGTCTGGTTGGTGCCAAAGTTCGTCACCTGCGCCGCCGAATGCCAGGTGGTGCCGCTGGTCAGCTCGTTGCGTTCGACCAGCACGGCGTCGCTCCAGCCTTCCTGGGTGAGGTGGTACAGAGTGGAGCAACCGGCGATGCCGCCGCCGATCACCACAACCTTGGTGCGTGATTTCATGACAAGGAGCCTCCGGTTTACCCTCTACCGACTAAGCGCCCAGACGCGCGCGGCGGCAATGCAGGCGGCCCAGTTTCGCAGAAATTCGAAAGCTTGCTTGCAGGATGTGAAAGAAACGGGCCGGTCACTGGCCGCCGCAAGCGGCGGCAATCCCAGGGAAGCCCGTATCATCCGCCCAACCGGGTGCGGCGGGAAACGCACATGGCCGTTGACGGCCCGCCCCGCACAAACGCACACTGCCGGGGCAGCAGTGGAGGCTCATCCAATGGAAATGTCGCAGATGGCTTCAAACTGTGCCGAAACTGGCGTCATGCCGGGAAACTTTGCGGGCAATCTGGCCTTATCGTTTTTCCAAACTGTCACTGTCGGGGCGATGCAAGCCTCCGCAAGGTTTCACCGTTCAACAAAACAAAAATAACAAATACCAGTCCAAAGGGAGAATTGATCAAATGACAGTAAAGTCGACTGTTTCGCGGCGTTCTGTGCTGAAAGCTGCGGGGGCTGCGGCCCTGGCGGCGCCGCTTTATTCGAAAAGCGCGCTGGCGTCGTCGGGCGAAGTGAACATCCTGATGTGGTCGGACTACCTGCCGCCGGAGTTCCTTTCCGGCTTTGAGGCCAAGACCGGCATCAAGGTGAATTACACCGGCATCGGCTCCAACGAGGAAATCATCAACAAGATGAAGGCCACCAAGGGGCAGGGCTTCGATATCGTCTCGCCCACCAACAACCGCTCGCTGCAGTGGGGGCCGCTGGAGCTTTTGAAGCCCTTCGACATGAGCAAGGTCAACATCGACGCGGTGAACCCGGCGATGGCCAAGATCGGCACCGATGCCTGGAACTTCGGCGGTGAAGGCGTCCACTGGCTGCCGCATATCTGGGGCACCGAGGGCATTGCCTACCGCACCGACAAATGGCTGCCCGCGGGCGATGCGCCGTCTTACGGCGACGTCTGGAGCGAGGAGAACGCGGGCAAGACCATGGGCCGGGCGCATTCGATGATGCTGGGCGCAGGGCTTTACATGGAAGCCTCGGGCGAGATGGAGCCGGGCTCGATCTGGGCCGCCTATGACGACGAGGAAACCATGCGCAAGGTCTGGGGCCAGGTCACCGACTGGTGCGTGGCGCGCAAGGATCGGATCAAGCTGATCTGGAACGACGCCGACACCCAGAAGAACGGTCTTCTGAACGAAGGTGTGGTGGTCGGCCAGACCTGGGACGGCCCGCCGCTGGCGCTGAAATCCGCAGGCGAGCCGGTGCATTACCAGGCGCCCGTCGAAGGTGCGATGGCCTGGGTCGACGGCATGTCGATGCCGGTCGGCGCCCAGAACGAGGAGCAGGTCTATGCCTTCATCGACTATGCCTTCCAGCAGGAGCCCGCGGGCAAGGCGATCGACAGCCACGGCTACAACTCGCCGGTGCTGGGTGCCGACGGCTTCTCCGGCGACATCTACAAGAAGAACTTCGCAGAGGCCTATCCGGGCGACAGCCTGGCCAATCTGAACCCCTGGCCGGCCGAGGCGCCCTGGTACGCCGACGTGCGCACCGAATTCGTCAACAAGTTCAAGAGCGCCTGACCCGCGCGCTTGAACAGCCTGGCCTCGGGGCACGCTCTGGGGCCAGCCGCACATTTTGCGGCGCCAACACATACGAACAGATACGGATAGCAGCTCTTGCGGGGCCGGTGGCATGCCACCGGAATGGAGGTCTGCATCTTAGGGAGAAGCCAAATGAGTGCAGGGGTCGGTGTTGATCTCGAGAACTTGTGGATCCGCTTCGGTGACTTTGTTGCCGTGCGCGATGCCAATGTGACCATCAACGGGGGGGATTTCTTTTCCTTCCTGGGGCCGTCGGGCTGCGGCAAGACCACCATCCTGCGCGCGGTCTCGGGCTTCCTGGAGCCAAGCGGCGGCCGGGTGCTGATCGGCGGCAACGACATGAAGGGGATCGGGCCGAACAAGCGCCCCACCGCGCTGATCTTCCAGAACCTGGCGCTGTTTCCGCTGATGAAGGTCTGGGAGAACATCACCTTCTCAATGGAGATCAAGGGCGCCTCGGCGCGCGAGCGGCGCAAGCGCGCGGACGAGCTTTTGGACATGATCGCGCTGCCCGGCCAGGGCGGCAAGCTGCCGTCGGAGCTGTCGGGCGGCCAGCGCCAGCGGGTGGCGATTGCCCGCGCGCTGTGCGCAGAACCTGACGTGCTGCTGCTGGATGAGCCGCTGTCGGCGCTGGACCTGAAGCTGCGCCAGCACATGCGCACCGAACTGCGGGAAATCCAGCAGCGGGTCGGCATCACCTTCATCTACATCACCCACGACCAGGGCGAGGCGCTGACCATGTCCGACAACATCGCGGTGATGCGGGCCGGCGTCATTGACCAGATCGGCGACGGCAAGGCCATCTACAACGATCCCGCCACCGCCTTTGCCGCGTCTTTCGTGGGCGAAAACAACGTGTTCCGCGGCAAGGTCAAGCGTGTCATGGGCAATGAGGCGCTGATCCAGACCAACCGGTCGGGCGATCTGGTGGCGCGGATATCCAGCGCCAACCAGGGCCGGATGAAGGAAGGCGACGCCGCAATGATGTTCATCCGCCCCGAAGCCTTTGCTTTGGCACCCAAAGGAGCCACCGGCACGCATTTTGTGACCGCCAAGGTCAATCACGAGGAGTTCGAGGGCAACGCTTTCAACATCTTCATGGAAGGCGACGGCGGCAAGGAGCTGAAGGTCTCGATCCCCAACCTCGGGCAGTCGTTCGAGGATCACACCGGCCAGAACATCACCCTGGAATACGAGACGAAGAACGCCGTCATCGTGCCAGCCGGTGAACTGGCCGCGGAATGAGGGGGGCCAAACCATGCCAAGCTTCCTGAGGGAGTTCTTCAAACGCAACGGCACCGGCATGGGCAGCCTGATGCTGGGGCTGGTCCTGTTCTGGACCATCGGCCTCATCATCCTGCCGCAGCTGTCGATGCTCGACTTCTCGTTCCGCCCCAACCTGCCGCCGCCGGAGATCGGCGGGCCCAGGGACGTCTACACGCTGGAGAATTACAAATACCTGATCTACGGCCCCGAAGGCGGCAGCCAGGAGTACAACGCGGTCGACCTCAGGGTGTTCTTCCGCACCCTGGTGGCGGCGGTCTGCGTCACTGTCTTCAACCTGATCCTGTGCTACCCGATCGCCTATTATCTGGCCCAGACCAAAGGCAACCACATCCGCATCTTCGCGCTGATGCTGATCATCCCCTACTGGATCAACGAGATCCTGCGCGCCTTTGCGCTGCGCATCATCTTCGGCGAGACCGGGGTGCTGAACAACATGCTGGTGGGATTGGGGATTTTCGACACCCCCTTCGATTTCATCCGCAATGACATCGCGCTCTATGCGGGTCTGGGATACGCCTACATCCTCTTGATGATCTTCCCGATCTACAATGTGATCGAAAGCCTCGACCGCAACCAGATCGAGGCGGCGCGCGACATGGGCGCGAGCTGGGCCAAGATCCACCAGCGGGTGGTCATTCCCTATGCCAAGCCCGGCATCTCCTCCGGCTGCACCATGGTGTTCATGCTGTCGGCCGGCGCGCTGGCGGCGCCGCAGATCCTGGGCGGGCCGTCCTCCCTGTGGTTCACCCAGCTGATCTATCAGCAGTTCAATGACAACTCCGACTGGCCGCAGGGCGCGGCTTATGCGGTGGTGCTGCTGGTCACCTGTATCCTGCTTGTTCTGGCCGTCATGCGCCTGTTCAAGGTGAACATGGGGGATATCGGCAAATGAAGCGGTTCACCTTTATGCGCCTCAGCCTCTGGATCTATCTGGGGGTGTTCTTTGCCTATCTGCTGGGCCCCTTGGTGATCATGTCGGCCACCGCCTTTAACTCACCCGCCTTCCCGCGGATGACGCCCTGGGAATGCCTGACGTTCGAGTGGTTCGGGGCCTTGTTCCGCGACGAGCGGATCCTGAACGGCATCTGGAACTCGATCCTGGTGGGGGCGGGCACGGTGGCCTTGTCAGTCGCGATGGGGCTGGCGGGGGCGCTGATGCTGACCCAGATCTGGCCCCGCTTGCGCGCCACCTATTACACCATCATCATCGCGCCGATCCTCATCCCCGGCGTGGTCTTGGGGATCTCGACCCTGGTGTTCTGGGACCGGATCAACCGGATGCTGGGGCTGGGGGCGGACAGCTGGCTCTCCAACGGGCTGTTCCTGACCATCATCGGCCAGTCCACCTTCATCGCCAGCTACTGCATGCTGGTGCTGGTGGCGCGGCTGCAGCGCTATGACGTGGCGCTGACCGAGGCGGCGCTGGACCTCGGCGCGACGCACGCTCAGGCCTTCCGCAAGGTGCTGCTGCCGTTCATGCGCCCCGCGATTGCGAGCGCTGCGGTGCTGGCCTTCTTGGCGAGCTTTGAGAACTACAACACCACCACCTTCACCTTCGGCGAATACCCGACGCTGACCATCGAGCTGGCGCAGAAGGTGCGTTACGGCATCACCCCCGCGATTTCGGCGCTGGCCTTCATCATCGTGGTGCTGACGGTGATCGCAGCACTCGCCAACGAGGCCAGCCTGCGCCGCAAGGAACTGGTGGCGGCGGCGCGCCAGAAGGCCACGGTGGCAGAGCTGGAAAGCGGCAGGCTGCAACTGCCCGGGTTCTTCCGTTCCAACTGGGCGGCGGCGGCGCTGGTCGCGGTGGCCTGCGCCACGGTGGCGGTGGCGGGCACCGCGGCGCTCTACAGCCCGGCCCAGTGCATCGCCGATGTGCAGGAGCAGAAGCGGCTGGAGGCCGAACAGCGCATCCAGGAACTGCTCCGCCAGCGCGAGTTGCGCCGTCAGGAGCAGCTGGACCAGCAGGGCGAGGCCGTTCCGGCCCCCGCCGCGCCGTCCGGCAGCAGCAGCGGCTTCGGCGGTGCCTTCGCCCCCGGAAACCTGTCGGGCAACAGCGAGGCCGAGCCTGAAGCGGAGCAGGAACCGCAGGGCAATTCTTCCGGCTTCGGCAACGTCTTCGATCCGAACGCCCTGTCCGGCGGCAGCGAGGGCGGCGGCGCAGGCGATTGACCCCGCAAGAACACAAGAAAGGCGGCCCCAGGGCCGCCTTTTTCCTGTCCGGCACCGGATGCTGTCAGGCCATGGACCCCGCAGGGTGGCGGTCCGCATAATACTGCTTCCGGAACGCCTGCGGGCTGGTCTTGTACTCGCGCTTGAACCATTCCGTCAGGCTGCTGCGGGAGCCAAAGCCGGTGGCGGCGACGATCTCGGCCAGCGGCAGGGTGGTGTGCAGCAGCAGCTGGCGGGCCTTTTCGATGCGCAGCTTGCGGTAGGCGGCCAGCGGGCTGGTGCGGGCCTTCTGCTGGAAGCGGCGCTCCAGCTTGCGCGGGGAGACGCCGGCCTGCTGGGCAATATCCCGGATCAACAGCGGCTCTTCGAGGTTCTGCTGCATCAGATCGAGGATCTTGACGATCAGCGCGTCGCCGCCGGCTGTCTGGCGCAGCTGCAAAGACACCTTGGACTGCTCCGACACGGGCCCAAAGGTAAGGCCCAGATAGTCGCACACCGCATCGGCGATGAAGGGGCCGCGGTCGGCGCGCAGAAAGGCGGCCAGCACACGCAGCGCGGCAAAACTGCTGACAGCGGTGCTGATCCGGCCCGAGCTGGCGGTCAGGGTGCCTGCCGGGGCGCAGGCCAGCTGCTCTTCCTCTGCGGCGGCAGCAAAGTTCGCGTGCACCGCGCTTTCCACCGGTGCGTTGATGCCGGTCTCTGGCAGCAGGAAAACCGCACTGCCGGCAAACAGGCAGCGCTGTGCCTGGCGGCAGATCCGCTGCAGGCTGGCCTTTTCGCCGGAATTCAGCGGCCAGCGGCTGGCGATGCCGCCGAGGAATATCACTGTCTGCGGCTTCCAGCCGGCGGGCACCGCGCGCATCTGCGAGCTGAGGTTGCGCACGGCGGTGCGGTAGCCGCTGTCGGGAAACAGATCGTTGGCGGCGCGGAAGACCTCGCAAATCATCTGGGCCGCGGCAGGCGGCTCCGACTGCGGCAGAATGATTTCGACGTCGTGGAGGCGGGTCTGTGCCGCGTTGTCAGCGGTTTGCCGGGAGGCTGGCACGGTCAGCGGTTCGAGACGGGACATCATTCTCTCCTCTGAGCGGGTCATGCGGGGATGCGGCGCGGCGGGCGCTGCAGGAGTGCCCCGCCGGACAGGCCGGCGGGGCGGGAGGCCTGACGGATCAGGCCTCGTTTTCTTCGTACTCCGACATCGGCGGGCAGGTGCAGACCAGGTGGCGGTCGCCATAGGCGTTGTCCACCCGGTTCACCACCGGCCAGTACTTGTCGACGCCCAGGTTGCCCGGCGGGAAGCAGGCCTGTTCGCGGCTGTAGGGACGGTCCCATTCGCCGACCAGGTCGCGCACCGTGTGCGGCGCGTGCTTGAGCGGGTTGTTCTGCGCGTCGATCTTGCCGTCGATGATGTCCTGCGCCTCCTGCCGGATCGACAGCATGGCGTCGCAGAAGCGGTCCAGCTCGTCCTTGGGCTCGGATTCGGTCGGCTCCACCATCAGGGTTCCCGCCACCGGCCAGGACATGGTCGGGGCGTGGAAGCCCGAGTCGACCAGACGCTTGGCGATGTCGTCCACGGTGACGTTGCCCTCATCCGCCAGCGGGCGGGTGTCGAGGATGCACTCATGCGCAACGCGGCCCGTTTCCGAGGTGTAGAGGATCTTGTAGGCGTCCTTCAGGCGCGCGGCGATGTAGTTGGCGTTCAGGATCGCCACCCGGGTCGCCTGGGTCAGGCCTGCGCCGCCCATCAGCAGGCAGTAGGCCCAGCTGACCGGCAGGATCGACGGCGAGCCGAACGGCGCCGCCGAGACCGGACCCACGGCGGTGCCGTATTCCGGATGGCCCGGCAGGTGTTCTGCCAGATGCGCCTTGACGCCGATCGGACCCATGCCGGGGCCGCCGCCGCCGTGCGGAATGCAGAAGGTCTTGTGCAGGTTCAGGTGGCTGACGTCGCCGCCGATGTCACCCGGACGCGACAGGCCGACCATGGCGTTCATGTTGGCGCCGTCGATGTACACCTGGCCGCCGTGCTCATGGGTGATGCCGCAAACCTCCTGCACGGTGGTCTCAAACACGCCGTGCGTGGACGGGTAGGTGATCATGCAGGCGGCGAGGTGGTCAGAGTGCTTCTCCGCCTTTTCGCGGAAGTCGGCGACGTCGATGTTGCCTTTGTCATCCGCCTTGATCGGCACCACCGTATAGCCAACCATCTGCGCGGTGGCCGGGTTGGTGCCGTGCGCGGAGGTCGGGATCAGGCAGACGTTGCGGTGGCCCTGGCCGTTTGCCGCATGGTAGTTGCGGATGGTCAGAAGGCCCGCGTATTCGCCCTGCGCACCGGAGTTCGGCTGCTGGGAGATTGCGTCATAGCCGGTGATCTGGCAGAGCTTGTCGTTCAGATCGGCGATCATCTGGTGGTAGCCTTGCGCCTGGTCTTCCGGGCAGAAGGGGTGCAGGTTGCCGAATTCCGGCCAGGTGACCGGGATCATTTCGATGGTCGCGTTCAGCTTCATAGTGCAGGAGCCCAGCGGGATCATTGCACGGTCCAGCGCCAGATCGCGGTCAGCCAGGCGGCGCATGTAGCGGGTGATCTCTGCCTCGGCCCGGTTCTTGTGGAAGATCGGGTGGGTCAGATACTCGCTTTCCCGCAGCGCATAGTCGGGCAGGCGGTAGGCGCGGTTCTTGACGCTGTCGTCCTTCTTCCCGATGCCGAAGGCGCCCCAGACCGCTTCGATGGTCTCGGCGCGGGTCTGCTCGTCCAGCGAGATGCCGATGCGGTCCTCGCCCACCTTGCGCAGGTTCACACCGCGGGCAACGGCCGCTTCCATGACAGTTTTCTGCAGCGGGCCGACCTCGACGGTGATGGTGTCAAAGAACACTTCCGGCTCCACCTTGAACCCGTGCTCTTCCAGGCCCGCGGCCAGGCGGGAGGTCTTGCGGTGCACCGACTGGGCGATGGCCTTGATGCCGTCGGGGCCGTGGTAGACCGCGTACATCGACGCGATGACGGCCAGCAGCGCCTGTGCGGTACAGACGTTGGAGTTGGCCTTTTCGCGGCGGATGTGCTGTTCGCGGGTCTGCAGCGCCAGGCGGTAGGCCTTGTTGCCGCGGGCATCGACGGACACGCCGATGATGCGGCCCGGCATGGCGCGCTTCAGCTTGTCGGTGGTCGCCATATAAGCAGCGTGCGGGCCGCCATAGCCCATCGGAACGCCAAAGCGCTGGGTCGAGCCGATGGCAATATCCGCGCCCATCTCGCCGGGCGACTTCAGCAGCGCCAGCGCCAGAATGTCAGCGGCGACAACGGCGATGCCCTTGTGCTCGTGGATGGCTTCGATTTCCGATGTGAAATCGCGCACATGGCCGTAGGTGCCGGGATACTGGAAGATCGCCCCGAAGACCGCGCCCGGGTCCAGCTCGTCCGGATCGGCAACCACCACGTCGATGCCCAGGGGCTCGGCGCGGGTCTGGATCACGGCAACGGTCTGCGGGTGGCAGTTCTTGTCGACGAAGAAGGCCGCGTTGTTCGCCTTGGAGCGCGAGCCGCGGTGCGCCATTGCCATCGCTTCGGCAGCGGCGGTGGCTTCGTCCAGCAGTGACGCGTTGGCGATGTCCAGGCCGGTCAGGTCGCTGACCATGGTCTGGAAGTTCAAGAGCGCTTCAAGACGGCCCTGGGAGATTTCCGGCTGATAGGGGGTATAGGCGGTGTACCAGGCCGGGTTTTCCAGAATGTTGCGCAGGATCGGCGCCGGGGTGGTGGTGCCATAATAGCCCTGGCCGATCAGCGAGGTCAGCACCTTGTTCTTGGAGGCCACCTGCTTCATGTGGAAAAGCGCATCGCGCTCGGTCATTGCCGGGCCCCAGTCCAGCGCCTCTTTCTGGCGGATGGCGGGCGGCACGGTGGCGTCGATCAGCTCGTCCAGGGTTTTGAAGCCGATCACCTGCAGCATGTCGGCCATCTCGCGCGGCGAGGGGCCGATGTGGCGCCGGTTGGCGAAGTCATAGGCTTCGTAATCGGTAAGTTTGAAGGCCATTACAGAGGTCCTTGTCTGGGGCAATGTCTGGGGCAATGGACCCCGCCGGACGGTTCCGGCGGGGAGGGGATGCTTAGCCGATCAGGGCCTTGTAGCCGTCCAGATCCATCAGATCGTCCAGCTGAGAGGCGTCGGAGATCTTGATCTTGTAGATCCAGGCGTCGCCTTCCGGGCTTTCGTTCAGCGCGGCGGGGTTGTCGGCTAGGGTTTCGTTCACCTCGATCACTTCGCCGTCCAGCGGCGCGTAGATTTCCGACGCGGCTTTCACCGACTCGATGACGCCGATCTCGCCGCCTTTTTCGAACTCGTCGCCGGCTTCGCGTTGCTCGACAAAGACAACTTCGCCCAGCTGGTCGGCGGCGTGCTTGGTAATGCCCAGAGTTGCAGTGTCGCCTTCAACGGTGATCCACTCGTGGTCTTCGGAATAATAGGTGGCCATGTTGACTCTCCTGATGATGTCTTAGCGTTTGTAGTTCTGAGTGACGAAGGGCAGGGCGGTGATTTCAGCCGGCTGCGCCTTGCCGCGGATGATGAGGTTCACCTTGGTGCCCGGCGCGGCATGGTCTGCCGCAACATAGCCCATGGCAACCGGGCCGCCGACCGTGGGGCCGAAGCTGCCCGAGGTGATGGTGCCGAGAGTATCGCCGCCTTCGCTTTGAACTTCCACACCCTGGCGGGCGGGGGCGCGGCCTTCGGGCTTGATGCCGACCAGTTTCTTGGCGGGGCCTTCGGCCAGCTCCTTCTGAATGCGCGCGGCACCGGGGAAGCCGCCCTCTTCCTTGCGGCGCTTCTGGATCGCCCAGGACAGCGACGCCTCGATCGGCGAGGTCGACTGGTCGATGTCGTTGCCATAAAGGCAGAGACCGGCCTCCAGGCGGAGCGAGTCGCGGGCACCGAGGCCTGCGGGTTCGCAGTCGTCATGGGCCAGGAACAGTTTGGAAATGCGGATGGCATCCGCTTCCGGGATCGAGATCTCGTAGCCGTCCTCGCCGGTGTACCCCAGGCGCGAAATCCGGCATTCGGCGCCGTCAATCTCCGCCACGGTGGTTTCCATGAACTTCAGATCACGGGCGGCGGGGCACAGTTCGCCCACAACGTCCTCGGCCTTGGGGCCCTGCACGGCAACCAGCGCGCGGTCGAAGATTTCGGTCACTTCGACGCCGTCCAGGTTGGCCTGCATATGCGGGATGTCCTGATGGCGCAGCGCTGCGTTGACCACGACAAAGTAATGATCGCCCGCGTTGGAGACGATCAGGTCGTCCATGATGCCGCCGTTCTCATTGGTGAAGAAGCCATAGCGCGCCTTGCCTTCCTTCAGGCCGGCATAGGCCTGCGGGCAGAGCGTTTCCAGCTTCTCGCCTACGTTTTCACCGCGCAGGATCACCTGGCCCATGTGGGAGACGTCAAAAAGTGCTGCCTTCTCGCGGCACTGCTTGTGCTCGCCCATGATGCCCATGGGGTACTGGACCGGCATTTCCCAGCCGGCGAAGTCGACCATTTTGCCGCCAAGCTCGACGTGCAGGTCATAAAGCGGGGTGCGTTTGGGTGCGTCGGTCATCCTGTGCAGCCTTTGAATTTGTAGGGTTTCGGGGTGTGGGGAGGGCGCAGGACGCGCCCTCCCGGAGAGCTTACTCAGCAGCGTGGCCGGCTTCTTCCGATTTGCCGCCGGTGGCAAAGAACTCTTTCGTCACCTTGAAGACGATCGGGCTCAGCAGGGCCAGGGCGATCAGGTTCGGGATGGCCATCATCGCGTTCAGCGTGTCAGCCAGCAGCCAGATGAAGCCCAGGTCGGCGGTGGCCCCGAAGTAGATCGCGATGATCCACAGGATGCGGTAGGGCAGCATGACCTTCACGCCGAACAGGAACTCCATGCACTTCTCGCCATAATAGGACCATCCGAGGATGGTCGTGAAGGCAAAGATCGACAGCGCGATGGCGATCAGGTAGCCGCCGACGCCCGGCAGGGAGGTTTCGAACGCCAGCGAGGTCAGCGCCGCACCGGATTCACCCGAGGTCCAGGCGCCGGAAGCGATGATCGCCAGACCGGTGATCGAGCAGACGATGATGGTGTCGATAAAGGTGCCCAGCATGGCGATCAGGCCCTGGTTGACCGGACCTTTGGTCTCAGCCGCTGCGTGCGCGATCGGGGCAGAGCCGAGGCCCGCTTCGTTGGAGAACACGCCGCGCGCCACACCAAAGCGGATCGCCGCCCAGACCGCCGCACCGGCAAAGCCGCCTTCGGCTGCCGAGGGGGTGAAGGCATGGGTGAACACCAGGCTGAAGGCGGTGCCGATGGCGTCTGCGTTGACGGCCAGAACGATCAGGCCGGCGAGGATGTAGCTGACCGCCATGAACGGAACCAGCTTGCCCGCCACCGCGCCGATGCGGGTGATGCCGCCCAGGATCACGGCGCCGGTCAGCACCATCAGCACGATGCCGGTGATGGAGGTGTTGAAGCCGAAGTTGGTCTCCAGAACCTGTGCCACGCCGTTCGCCTGCACACCGTTGCCGATGCCGAAGGCCGCGATGGAGCCGAACACGGCAAAGGCAACGCCGAGCCAGGCCCATTTCGCGCCGAGGCCGTTCTTGATGTAGTACATCGGGCCGCCGACATAGTTGCCTTCTTCGTCACGCTCGCGGAATTTCACGGCGCAGACGGCTTCGGAATACTTGGTGGCCATGCCGACCAATGCTGTCATCCACATCCAGAACAGCGCGCCGGGGCCGCCGAGGAACACGGCAGTGGCAACGCCTGCAATGTTCCCTGTGCCGATGGTGGCCGACAGCGCGGTCATCAGCGCGTTGAACGGGGTGATCTGGCCTTCGCCGGTTGCTTCACGGCCCTTGAACATCAGGCCAAAGCCCATGCCCAGTTTCCGGATCGGCATGAATTTCAGGCCGACCTGGAGGAAGAAGCCGACGCCGAGAATGAGGACCAGCATCATCGGCCCCCAAACCACTTCGTTTACTTCTCCTACGATTGAATTTAACGCTTCCATGGGTCTCCTCCCGCTTGCGTTAATGTTATTTGCCCTTTGCCAAGGCCATCTGACGGGCCTCTTTCAGGGCGGCAAAATCTTCATCCGCGTGGAACGAAGAGCGGGTCAGCGGTGTCGCTGACACATGCAAAAAGCCCTTGGAGCGCGCGATCTGTTCCAACTGCTCGAATTCTTCCGGCGACCAGAAGCGGTCGATCGGGTGGTGTTTGGGGGTGGGCTGCAAATACTGGCCCACAGTCAGGAAATCGACGCCCGCTGCACGCAGGTCGTCCATCACCTGGCGCACGTCCTCCAGTGTCTCGCCCAGGCCGACCATGATGCCGGACTTGGTGAACAGCTGCGGATTGGCGCGCTTGGCGTCGTCCAAGAGCCGCAGCGAGGTGTAATAGCGCGCGCCGGGGCGCACACGGGGATAGAGCCGCGGCACGGTCTCCAGGTTGTGGTTGAACACATCCGGCGCCGCCTCGAATACTGCTTGCGCCGCTTCGCCCTTACCCAGGAAATCCGGGGTCAGCACCTCGATGGTGGTGCCGGGGTTCTGGTGGCGGGTGGCGCGGATGGTCTGGGCAATGTGCTCTGCGCCGCCGTCTTCCAGATCGTCCCGGTCAACGGAGGTGATCACCACATGGCGCAGGCCCAGCTTCTTGACAGCCGCCGCAACCCGGCCCGGCTCAAACGCGTCCAGCGTGTCCGGCTTGCCGGTGGTTACATTGCAGAAGGAGCAGCCGCGGGTGCAGACCTCGCCCATGATCATCATGGTGGCGTGGCGCTTGGACCAGCACTCGCCGATGTTCGGGCAGGCGGCCTCTTCGCAGACGGTGGCCAGATCATGCTCCCGCATCAGCTTGCGGGTCTCGTAGTATTCCGCGCTTTCGATCTTCTTCTTGCGGATCCATTTCGGTTTGCGCGGGATGGCGCTGTCGGCCTTGTGGGCCTTTTCCGGGTGGCGGGGGCGCAGCTGAATTGTCATCTGACAATTTTCTCCGGATCAGGCGTGAATGGCGCGGCCAAGCGCGTCAAGGCAGGCTTCTTTCACCGCTTCGCCCATCGCCGGATGCGCGTGGCAGGTGCGGGCGACGTCCTCGACCGTGGCGCCTTTGGCCATCGCCAGCACCAGTTCGGCAATCAGATCGCCGCCGTGGGCGCCGCAGATATGCGCGCCGAGGATCGTGCCGTCGGGCGTCGCCAGCACCTTAACGGCACCGTCGGTCTCGCCGGTGGAGCGGGCGCGGGAGTTGGCCATGAAGGCGAACTTGCCGGTGATGTATTCGGTGCCGGCCTCTTTCAGCGCTTCCTCGGTCTGGCCGACGGAGGCGACTTCGGGGTCGGTGTAGACCACGCCGGGAACAGTGTTGTAATCCACATGGCCATGCTCGCCTGCCAGCATCTCGACACAGGCAACCCCGTCTTCCTCGGCCTTATGGGCCAGCATCGGGCCGGGCACGCAGTCGCCGATGGCAAAGATGCCCGGGACAGAGGTCTGGAAGGTTTCATCCACCTCGATGAAGCCGCGGGCATTGATGGACACTCCCAGCGCCTCCAGCCCCAGGCCGCGGGTCACAGGGCGGCGGCCGATGGCAATCAGCACCTTGTCCGCCTCGATCTGCTCTTCCGTGCCCTTGCCGGCCCGGTCCAGCGTCAGCGTCAGGCCGTTTGCGCCCTTTTCAATGCTCTTCAGAGCACGGCCCAGCTGGAATTTCAGGCCGCGCTTGCTCAGCGCGCGCTGGGACAGCTTGGCAATCTCGCCGTCGATGCCGGGCAGGATGCGGTCGAGGTATTCCACCACCGTCACCTTGGATCCGAGGCGGGACCAGACCTGACCGAGCTCAAGCCCGATCACGCCGGCGCCGATCACCACCAGATGCTCCGGCGCGGCGTCCAGTGCCAGCGCGCCGGTGCTGCTCAGCACATCCGCCTCGTCGATCTCCACACCGGGGAGGGGGCTGGGTTCCGACCCGGTGGCAATCAGAATGTTGCTGGCGGTGTAGGTGTCGCCCCCCACCTGCACCTGGCCGGGGGCGGGGAGGCTGGCCCAGCCTTCAATGTGGTCGACGCCGTTCTTCTTGAACAGGAAAGCGATGCCCTTGGTCAGGTCGCCGACAATCTTGTCCTTGCGGGCCATCAGCGCACTCAGGTCCAGGCTGGCGCCCTCAACTGCGATGCCATGCTGGGCCAGATGGGACAGTTCTGCATATTTGGCGGAGGAGGTCAGCAGCGCCTTGGAGGGGATGCAGCCGACGTTGAGACAGGTGCCGCCCAGTGCGCCGCGGCCCTCGACGCAAGCAACCTTCAGGCCCAGCTGCGCCGCGCGGATCGCTGCGACATAACCGCCCGGACCGGCCCCGACCACAATCAGATCGTAAGCGCTCATTTGGTTTCTCCTCCGAAATGCGGTCCAAGACCGGCACGTACGCTGCCGTATACGACGTTGCGTCTCCTATAGGAAACTTTTTCCCTATTGCAAACTAAAAGTATTGATGCGGAAATTTTGACCCGCGGATACATCAAAGCTAAGCTGCTTGCGGAACAGGAGAATTCGCAGAGATGGAACCAATTCCCTCAGAAGAAACAGGGCTGGGCCCCGAGGCGATGGAAGCTCCGGACGGGGAAGTCCTGGGGAAAATGATTCGCGACGCCCGCAAGGAGAAGGGCCTGACGCTGGAGGAAGCGGCCAAGGCCGCGGCCATCGGGCGCTCGACCTTGTCGAAGATCGAGAACAACCAGACCCGGCCCAGTTTCGAGATCATCCGCCGCCTGATGCAGACGCTGGAACTGGAAACGCCGCAGCTGTTCCTGCAGTCCGGGCAAAGCGGCGTTACCGGGCGGCGGGACTTTACCCGCACCGGCGAGGGGGAGCACAAGGAAACCACCACCTATGACCATGAACTGCTGTGCAGCGACCTGACCAGCAAGCGCATGGTCCCCTACATCAGCACCATCAAGGCGCGCGATGTCACCGAATTCGACAATTGGGTGCGCCATCAGGGGGAGGAGTTCATGTTCGTGCTGAGCGGCGAGGTGATCCTGTACACCGAGCATTACCGGCCGCTGCGCATGGGGCCGGGCGACTCGGTCTATTACGACAGCGGCATGGGCCATGGCTGCGTGTCGGTCAGCGCGGAGGACGCAAGGGTGCTGTGGGTCTCGCTGGAAGTGTGACGGGGAAGCCGCCCGCCGGGCTGGCTGTCCCGATGGCCGGTTAAGCCGCTTTTCCAGGCAAGCCGCTTCGCTTACACCTGCTGGAAAGGAGGCGCGCTGCCATGAAACTGGACCCTGTGGATATCTCGAAATCGGCTTCGGCCTCGGCAGCGGTGTTCGACGCCTTGCGCAAGGCCATCATCGAGGGTCGGCTGGCGGAAGGGGAGCCGCTGCGCCAGGATGAGATCGCGCGCCATTTCAGGACCAGCAGGCTGCCGGTGCGCGAAGCGATCAACCGGCTCGAAGAACACGGCCTGGTCCGGACCCAGCGGTTCAAGGGCGCCGTGGTGGCCGGCCTGTCGGCGGATGAGGCCGCCGAAATCTTTGATTTCCGCGCGCTGCTTGAGCCGGAGATCATCCGCGATGCGGTGCCGCGGATGCCGCCAGAGCTGCTGGCCCGGGCCCGTGCCGATTTCGCCGCCTTCGATGCCTCGAAAAATCCGATGGAATGGGGGGTGCTGAACCGGGCCTTCCATGACGGGCTGTACAGCGCCAGCCGGCTGACCTTCTTCCGCGAGGCGGCCAGCGGCGCGATGGACCGGATCGACCGCTACATCCGGGCGCAGTTGGTGATGAGCAACGGCATGGAGCGCGCAGGCCGGGAGCATCTTGCCATCCTGGAGGCTTGCGAGGCGGGCGATGCGCGGCTGGCCTCGGACCTGACCCGAGCGCATATTCTGGAGGCCAAAGCCTCCTTGCTGGCGCATTTCCCGGCGCAGGCAGGCACCTGACCGCCGCCAAAAGCCAGGCCGCCCGCAGCGCCTGCCGAAAGGGCGCCGCCGTCAGGCCGGTCTCTGCGCCTGGGATTTCCCGAGGCAGACCAGAAACCGGATCGTCGTGCCGGCCTCCGCGTGGGGATCGCACCAGATGGCCCCGTTGTGACGCTTGGCGATTTTGGCGCAGGTGGCCAGTCCAAGGCCGGTACCGGGCTGGTCGCTGCCGCGCTGCAGCCGCTTGAAGGGCTCGAAAATCTTCTCCCGGTACTCCGGCGGGACGCCAATGCCGTTATCCGCAACCGAGATCATCACGCCGCCGGCAGCGGGTTCAGCCGTCACCGTAATCTCAGGCGTTTTGCCGCCGCTGTACTTGATGGCGTTGCCGATCAGGTTTTGCAGCAGCTGCACGATGTCCGGCGGAAAGCACGAGACGCCCAACCCCCCGGACAGCCATTCAATCCGGGCGCCGGACGCCGCCAGATTCTGCGCCATGACAGCGCGCAGGCTGTCGAACAGGCTGTCGACAGTGACATGCTCAGCGGTCCCGTTGCTGTGCGGGTTGATGTGGCTTGCCAGCCGTTCAATCAGGTCAGAGGTTTTGCGGACCGACTTCTTCATCAGGCCCAGCTGCCGGGTGACCTCGTCAAATTCACCGTTGTCATAGTCTTCTTGTATCTGGTCGCTGAGAAACTTGATGGCGCGCAGCGGCGCCCGCATGTCATGCACCAGCACATCGGAAAACAGCCGCAGCTCATTCTGCTGCTCCTGGATCCGCCAGCGCATTTCAGCGACCTTCAGGCCGTTCGAAACCATTCGCTGGAGGGCCTCGGCAGTGATCGCGGATTTGGGAATGTAATCACTGGCGCCGGCCAGAATGACGCTCTTGGCGATTTCCTCGTCCCCCTGGCCGGTGGTCATGAACAAAACCGCCCGCGGCCAGGTCGCCGTCAGCTGCGCGATAAGGTCCAGTCCGGTGCCGTCCGGCAGAAGGTAGTCCAGCAGGATCACATCCACCGGGAGGCCGGCCTGAGACAGGGCGCTTTGCCCGCAGTCCGCCTCGGCAACCTTGGCGTCCGGGTGCATTTGCAGCAAAAGCCTGCGCACCAGTTTCCGGTCGCCAGCGTCATCGTCAATGATCAGGATATTGAGAACCGTCATCGGACACCTTTGTGATGTGAATTTCGGGCAGTTCAACAATGCGCCAGTAGTGGTCGAGCGTGGCCATCAGATCGACAAACATGTCTCCGGCATTGGACTTGAGAATGTAGCCGGCCACGTTATTGGCGTAAGCTGCGGAAATATCCCTTTCGTCCTCGGACGTCGTCAGCACAATAAACAGGACCTTGCGCAGCACTGGATCGGCGCGGATTTCCTCCAGCAGTTCGAGGCCATTCTTGCGCGGCATATTGATGTCGCTCAGCACCACAAAATTGGGCGGCGGCACCTGGCTCATTTCGCCGCGCAGAAACGCCAATGCTTCGACACCATCGGTGAACCGCTGGATCGGGTTGGCGATCCTGGCCCGGTCAAACGCGCGGTGCAGGGCCTTGGCATCGCCGTCATCGTCCTCGACAAGCACAATGTTCAGGGCAGGGCGGCTGGCGGGGGCGCTGTTGACGGCCATGCTGCATGTTCCTTGTTGCGGGGCGGCCAGCGGCCGGGAGAGGCGGAGGCGGGGTCCGCTGGCCAGCCGGACTGAAGCGCAATCCGGCCGTCTTTCGCTGTTCCTGCACAGGGCAGTTCCGTGCCGCAGTCCGCTGTGAAGGCCTTTGGCCTTTGGCGGGGCGGGAGGTTTCGAGCCTCTCGGGAAGGATTTGCTCTGGATCTCCGGGCCCGCCCGCACCTGCGGCTGGCTGTTACTGCAGCAAGTTGGGCGAAGCCTTGGCGGCGAATTCCCGGGTGTCGTCGATCACGCTGTCCAGATCATCCATGAACACAACCAGGTCCTTGCAGCTGCGTTCCAGCAGCGAGACATCAGACAGCATCGCGGGGGGCACGCTGTCATCCTGACGCGCCTGCGACTTGATCACGCGCACCCCGGCAAGCGTCCGGCTCAGAAGCAGCCGGAGATCGGGCCCGCAGCCGACAATGAACCGCTGGAAAATCCGCCTCAGCTCCTTCTCCGAGGCCCGTGCGCTCGACAGCTGCCCGTAAAGCGCCCGCCGCTCAAGCGCTGAGGCGATGGATTTCATCAGGGAATCCGTGGTCAGCTCATCCTTGACAATGTAATCCGCGCACCCGCGGCGCATGGCCTCGACGGCGATATGGTAATTCGTCGCGCTCGTCAGCATGATGGGAACCGCCTGCACTTGGTCTTCATGCGACACCAGCAGCCGCAGCGCGTCCAGTCCCGTGTCCATGCCCAGGTTGTGGTCCAGGAACACCAGATCAAATTGCTCCGCGTCCAGCTGCTGGCGCATTTCGTCCAGGGTCGCGGCCTCGTGGAATTCTGCAGTCATCCCGGCCTTGCGGCACAGTTTGCTCAGGCGCAGCCTGTCAATCTCATCGTCATCGACAGAGAGAATGTTCAGATTGACGGGCTGCAGAACCGGCGGGGCGCCCTTGCTGGAAAACGGAGTATTTCTCATCCTGATACCTTTTAATACTAAGCTGCACCCGGAGCGGCTGCCCGGGGCTTCACACTCTAGGCGGTATTATATTCGCTTATTTTCACGTATGGATTTATTATCTTGAGGCATTTGATTAAGGAAAACTGAGTGCAGGGGGCTGTTGCCGGGATTTTACGTTAAGGACACGTTTGCCAAATGATATTTGCGGACCCGTTGCGTTTCGGGAGGCCGCGCAACCGGCCGGCGGGGGAAGAAGCAGGGAATTTTGCGAAAATTATTTGCAGGTTGAGCTGCCTGGCCTGTTCTGAGCGGGGCCGTTACAGCGCCTCAAAGATCCGGGCGGCAGGGTGATCCCGGCTACGCGCAGACGTTCTGTGGCCCGGAACTGAGGCCGCAGCGCGCGGCGGCAGCGGCATGAAAGCCCGCTGCCGCGGCCTTGCCAGGAAGCGTGCGCGGCGCGTCCAGGGGCAGTGCTGCACGGCAAGGCTTTGCGGTTGCGCAACGCCATGAAGGGCAGCAGGAGAGCTGCGGTATCCGGTCCGCAGCACCAGTTCTGCCCGCCCGTTCAGCCGGGGAATTATGGCTGGACCAGAGGCCGGAACTGCGGTCCGGCCTCTGGTTTCAAAACCGCTGTCTCAGGCTTGCCTGACCGAGGCGGGCGGTGCCGCGGGCTGTGCGCCCGCCAGGCTTAGAAATCTTCCCATTTCCCCGCTCCGCCGGTGCCCGTTGCCAGGGTTTGGCCGGCACCATCTGCAGGCAGGCTGGGGTCATCGCTCCAGCTGTCCTTTGGCGCCGCAGCAGCGTGCGCACTGGCGGGTTCCGGTCTCTTACGGTCCGCGCGGGGGGTATGCTGCCCCTCAATCGTGAAATGCGACACAAGTTCCGCCAGCTTGTTTGAATCGGTGTGCAGCATGTGGCCGGCCGCGGTGGCCTCTTCCACCATGGCCGCGTTCTGCTGGGTTACCTGGTCCAGCTGGGTGACGCCGGTGTTGATCTCGGCCAGCCCGGTCGATTGTTCGGCCGCGCCCTCGGCGATGCCGGAGACCAGCTGCGAAATATGGGTGACCCGTTCGACGATGCTTTGCAGCGCCTCGCCGGCCTTGCCGACCAGATCCACTCCGCGCTCCACCTGTTTGGAGCTGTCGCCGATCAGGGTCTTGATTTCCATCGCCGCGTCGGAGGAGCGCTGCGCCAGCGCCCGCACTTCGCTTGCGACCACGGCAAAGCCTTTGCCGGCCTCACCTGCCCGCGCCGCCTCGACGCCTGCGTTCAGGGCCAGCAAGTTGGTCTGGAAGGCGATGTCATCGATCACCGAGATGATCTGGCTGATGTGGTTCGAGCTCTGCTCGATCTCGGTCATGGCGGTCACGGCGTTGCCGACCACGGAGCCGCTGGCCTCGGCTTCGGCCCGCGCCTCTGCCATGGTGGCTTCGACACTGCGGGCGCCCTCGGCGGCGGATTTGACCGACGCGGTCAGCTCATCCAGCGCCGCTGCGGTTTCTTCCAGGGTGGCTGCCTGGCTCTCAGTGCGGTGCGAGAGGTCATCGGAGGCCTGGCTGATCTCTTCGGCGCCGTTGCGAATGCTGCGGGCCGCCTCGATCACCTGCTGCACAGTTTCTTTCAGGGTTTCCAGGGTCAGGTTGTAGTCGTGGCGCAGCTGCTCGTGATCCTTCGGAAAGGCCTCGGTGATCGGCTGCGAAAAATCCCCTGCGGACAGCCGCACGAGGCCGGCGCTCAGGCTTTCAACCACGAACTGCTGCTCCTGCTGCTGCTCGTTGCGGCGCTCTTCGGCGATGCGCGCCTGCTTCAGGTCGGCCTGCATCGACACCAGCGTCTTGCCGATCTTGCCGATTTCGTCGTTGCGTGCGGCAGCTTCGATGCTGGTGTCCAGATCGCCTGAGGCAACAGCCTCCATACGGGTGCAGATCTTGTCGATCGGACGGGTAATCGACCGCGCAAACAGCCAGCCGAGGAAGGAGACAGCCGCAGCACAGGCCAAGGAGATCAGCAGCATGATCTGGCGCTGGCGGACCGCAGGCGCCAGGATTTCCTCCCGGTCCAGCTCGGCAACGATCGCCCAGTTCAGGTCTCGGTATCTGAAAGGCCCGGTGACGGCTGCAACCGTGCGGCCGTCCGGTTTTTGCACAGCGGGGTGGAACGAGACAGACCGCTCCTCCTCCGCATCTGACGCGCTGTCCCCGGAGCTGCTGCCGGCGAAGGCGGTCTCGATGTAGGGCAGGTTCGGCAGTTCTTCCAGCACGCCGTGGCGGCCTTCGAGGCGCGATTTGGTGCGGGCCTTAAAGTCGCCGCCGATCAGGTACACATCCAGGGTTTCCAGCGCGCCGCCGAAGTTGGTGGTGATCATGGCGATCTCGTCGATGGCCACTTGCAGGGCAAACACCCCCGCGAACCGGCCGGCGTCATCCTCGACCCGGGTCGCGGCAAAGGCGGCCGGGGCGCCAGCACTGGGATCGTATGCTTCGATATCAGAAAAATAGACCCTCCCAGGCTCCCCTGCCTCCGCCATCCGGAACGCATTGGCCAGTCCCGTCTCGCGGAAGGGGCCGGACACCATGTTGGTGGCGTAATCGCTTTCCTTGGTGACCGAAAACACCACGTCCCCGGCCGCGTTAATCAGGAAGATGTCGTAAAAGCCCATTCGCTCCATCACTTTCTGAAAGGCGGAATGGGTGCGCTTGAAGTGAATTTCATAGGGCGACGCGACGGACGCAAACATCGACAGATTCTGCACCTCAGCCTGGCCTTCGCCGCTTCTGGTGGCCCAGGTCGCGGTCAGATCCTTCATTGAGCCGGCCGTGGAGGGGACCGATGCGATGGTCAGAATGGCGGCTTCGATTCCTTCGAAATAGGATTGCAGAGCCAGCTCCCGGTCCTCCACCAGCGACCGCATGAACAATTCGCTGTTCTGGAGCACGCCGCGCCGGAAGTTGCTGGTGCTGACGGCAATCAGCACGGCCGTGAGCACCAGCGCAATGCTGACGATCAGCAGCGGCAGCTTGTGGGCGAGTTTCATGGATCTCAGAATTTTCAATTTACCCTCCAGCGGAGAGGCATCCTGCGGGCGGTCCCCGGCCGGATGCCAGTGATGCGATTTGTCACAGTTTCAACGTCAGATAGATTTTTTATCGGTTAACGATACTGCGCTTTTACGATAGGATTTCGATTTTCCTTCGCGTCACCTTGAGGTTGTGGCCGGCCCTTTGCGCTGCAGTTTTGTCCCTGATGGCCCGGGCAAGCGCAGACGCCCGGACGGTCTGGCTCTTAACGATTGCGGCGGCGCGCACAGCGTTACGGCGGAGTGCTGCAGGACCAAGAACAGATAAATGGTTCACGCCGGGGCGGTGCGAATCGTCTCTGCAGTGGCGGTGCGGCGCTTGAATCCCGGCAGGGCAGCAGCAAATTTTCCCGCGTTTTCAGGTGGTTTCTGGGTTGCCGCCATTGCTGCCCGGGTTTTTGTGGCATTGCAGGTGCTTTATTTGCCATGGTTAAGCATCAATAAACGGGGGATTAGGGAATTGTTAACGCTGCCGCAATCTGTCCATGAAACCGGCTCTTCATGGCACCTTTTAGCCTCATTCCAGCCGCACGCCTGAATGACGATGAATTTGTGGGAAGCTGGAGTGGGTCATGAAACTATTCATTGCTGCGATGGCGGCATGCCTGTCCCTGGGCATGCCCCTCGGTGCCGCTGCGGAAGATGCGCGGCCAGGCGCCACAACCCTTGACGGGTGGGAGGCTGTCGGACGGCTGAACATCGCTAACGGGAACATCTGCACCGGGGCGCTGGTGGCACCGGACCTGGTGCTGACAGCCGCGCATTGCCTGTTCGATCCGCGCACCGGGGCGCAGGTCGCGCCGGCATCGGTCTGGTTCGAGGCCGGGCTGTCAGGGCGGCAGGCGGTGGCCCTGCGGCAAGTGGTGAAGGCAGTGGTGCATCCGCAGTACCGCTACCGGCCCGCGGGCACGCATCAGATCGGCAGCGATCTGGCGGTGCTCAAGCTGGACCGGCCGATCAGCCGCAGCCGGATCCGGCCGCTGGTCATGTCGCAGGACGCGGAGCGCGGCGATACCCTGGGGGTTCTGTCCTACACCCGCAAGCGTGCCTCCCGGCCGGGGCTGGAACCGTCCTGCAGCGTGCTGGCGCGGCGAAGCCGGACCCTGGTGCTGTCCTGCCTGGTGGATTTCGGCGCGTCCGGGTCGCCGGTGCTGGAGATGCGGCCGGGCCTGCCGCCGCGGCTGGTCTCGGTAATCTCTGCCAAAGCGGCGATGGGCAAGCGGCGGGTGACGATCGGCACGGCGCTGGATGGATCGCTGCGTGACCTGATGCGGCGGGCGGGATAGGGGCCGCCGCCGGTTGGCGAAACAGCCGCAAGCCTGCTGCCGCGCGGCCAGGCGCTGGCGGCATCAGGGCTCGCGCAGGGCCGCGCGGGACTTGTAGAGCGGTTTCAGCAGGTATTGCAAAACGGTTTTGGCGCCGGTCTGCAGCTCTGCCGTGGCCCGCATGCCGGGGCGGATCTCGATGGACTGCTGGCGTTCGGTGAAGCCGGATTTGTCGACCCGCACCGTTACCCGGTAATAAGGCTCGGCGCGCGGGTTGCGCTCATCCTCAAAGGTATCGGCTGAGACAAAATCCACCTTGCCGCGCAGCGAGCCGTAGATGGTATAGTCATACGCCGACAGCTTGATGGTGGCGTCCTGGCCGGGTTGCACGCTGGCAATATCTTCGGGCCTCACCCGGGCCTCGACAAACAGTTCCTCGCCCAGCGGGATGATCTCCAGAATTTCCTCGCCGGGGCGGATCACGCCGCCGATGGTGGTCACCGCCAGGCTGTTGACGATCCCGGCCATGGGGGAGGTGATGATGGTGCGGTTCAGCTGGTCCACCGCCAGCCGCTGCTCCTGCCGCAGCGTGGTGAGGTCGCGCAGCGTCTGCGAATACTCCTCCGCCTGCTCAAGCTCGGCTTGGGTGCCGATCTCGTTGTACTTGGCGCGGGCGTCGGTGGCGGCCTTGCGCGCCTTGTTCACCTCGATCAGCGCGACGATCTTCTGCTTGTAGAGCTGCTCCATATTGGCCAGCTCGCCGTTCAGCTGATCCATGATCTGCCGGGCGCTGTCGCGGCGGCTGGTGAAGTCGGTCTGGCGGGCGGTCAGCAGGCCGCGTTCGGAGGCCAGAATGCCGGGCGATCGCTGCGCCAGCATTTCCGGCACGGAGAACTCAAAGGCGCCTTTCATCTGCGCCTCCAGCCGGAAGCGCTTGATTTCCAGCGCGTCGATCTGGTTCTGCAGTTCGTCGGCGGCGGCGCGGAACTTGGTGTCCTGCAGCTTGGCCAGCACCTGGCCGGCGGTGACGATATCGCCCTGGCGCACATGCAGCTCCGCCAGGATCCCGCCCTCAAGGTTCTGCACGATCTGCGCCCGGGAGGAGGAGACCACCTGGCCCTCGCCGCGGACAATCTCGTCGATGGAGGCGAAGGCCGCCCAGATCAGGAAGGTCAGAACGGCAGCCAGCGCCAGATAGATGATACGGCTGGCGCTGCGCGGCGTTTCTGCGTTGCCGTAAGGATCGTGCAGGGCCATCGTCATTTGCCTTCTCCAGCGGCCAGATGCGCCAGAACCTGGTCGCGCGGGCCGTCCACCACCATCCGGCCCGATTGCAGGATCAGGGTGCGGTTGGTCAGGGACAGGATCGGCATCCGGTGGGTGGCGATCACCGCGGTGCGGCCGTCCAGCCAGCTTTCCAGGCGGCTGACCAGGGTGCGCTCCAGCGTCTGGTCCAGCGCTGCGGTGGGTTCATCCAGCAGCACGACCGAGGGGTTTTGCAGCCACAGCCGCGCCCAGCCGATCGACTGGCGCTGGCCGATCGAGAGGCCATGGCCGCCGTCGCTGATCTCCAGATCCAGGCCTTTATGGTGGTTGCGCACATGGGCGCCGAGGCCTGCAAACTCCAGCGCTTCCATCAGGCGGTCGTCGTCGCGTTCCAGCTGGTTGAGGTTCAGGTTGTCGCGCAGGGAGCCGGCAAACAGCCGCACGTCCTGGCTGAGGTAGCCGATATTCGCGCGCAGGTCGCGCGGGTCGATCTGCGCCATGTCAGTACCGTCCAGCAGGATGCGCCCGCGGTCCGGCGCATAAAGGCCCGACAGCAGTTTCAGCAGGGTGGACTTGCCTGACCCGTTCACGCCCAGAACCGCAATCCGCTGGCCCGGGGTGATCGCAACCCCCTGCACATCCACAGTCGGAGCAGCGTCGTCGTCATAGCGGAACAGGATCTCGCGCAGCTCGAACCGGCCGTCGATCTTCTGGCGGCGCAGATAGGTGCGTTCCTGTTCCTTTTCCTGCGGTGCCTGGGCGATGGCGTCCAGCCCTTCCAGCGCCGCCTTGACGTTGCTCCAGCGCGCCAGCGTGGCGGCGAACTGGGTCAGCGGCGCCAGCGTCCGGCTGGTCAGGATGCCGGTGGCGATGATGGTGCCGACGGTGAATTCACCGGCAAAGACCAAGAGCGTGCCGAGCACCACCGCGGTGATATAGGTCGCCTGCTGCACCCCTTGCGACCAGTAGGTGAGGGCGCTGGACAGCTTGCGCTGTTCGGTCGCGGAATGCGACGACAGCGTGTTCAGCTCATCCCACAGCCGCAGCACGCGCTCCTCGCCGCGCTGGGTCTTCACGGTGTCCAGCTCGGTCACCACCTCATGCAGCAGCCGCCCGGCCTTGGCGTTGGCGCCTTGGGTCTGGCGGGTCAGCGCGATCATCTTCTTCTGCATGAAGTAGGCAGGCAGCAGCATCAGGATGCCGCCCGCGACGATCACCCAGACGACCGGCCCGGCGATGGAGGCGACCAGCAGCAGGAACACCGCGATAAACGGAATATCGGCCAGCGTGGAGATGGTGGAGGACGTGAAGAACTCCCGCACCGAGCTGAAGTCCCGCATCGCGGCAAACAGGCCCGAAGGCGGCAGCGGCTTCTTGTCAGAGCGCATGCCGATCAGGCGGCGCATCAGGTTGTGCTGCACCGACAGCTCGATCTGGCGGCCCGCCGCATCGGTCAGCCGCGCGCGGGCGAGCTTCAGCATCGCCTCCAGCGCAATCGCGAGGAAGGCGCCAACCGCCAGCACCCACAGGGTGGCGTGCGACTGGTGCGGCACCACCCGGTCATAGACCTGAAGGGAGAACAGCGCGACAGAGACAGCCAGGATATTGGCGACCAGCGACCCCAGCATGATCTCGCCCACCTGGCGGCGGTACTTCGGGAACTCGCTCCAGAACCAGTGGCCCGGGTCGATCTGCGGCGTGTGCCGTGCGGCCATCTGCTTGAGCGAGGGACGGGCCGACAGCACGGTGCCGGTGAAATAGGGGCTGAATTCGTCCAGCGGCACCTCGGTGCGGTTGTCCGCGCAGGAGGTGTCGTAAATCGTCAGCGCATCGTCCGCCTGGCTCAGCACCAGCACGCACTGGCCGCCGGACATGATCGCCAGCGCAGGCCACAGGGCAGGGGCAAGGAGCTGCTTTTCCAGGATTTTCGGCTGCAGTCCGGAGGCCTGCACTGCCTTGGCCAGCGTGTGCAGCGACAGATCGCCCGGCGTTTCCTTCCACAGGAAGGCGGCAACGTCGCTGATCGGCACGTCGCTGCCCTTGAGGGCGGCCAGGGTGGCAATCAGGCTGGCACGGTGCTGGATGCGGGCCGCAGCGCCTTCCAGCAGCGAGCCGACTTCAGGCAGGGCGTCCTGCGGCTGAGGTTTGGGCCGGTTGTCCGTGCGCGGCTTGAGCTGCGCCTTGGGGCCGGGCGCCGGGGCGGGGGTGTTGGCAGGCTGAATCCCGCCTTGCGGCGCAGCCTTCGGGCTGGAAACGGGCACAGCCCGCAGCACCGGCTTGTTGCCGGAGGCGGGCAGGGGACCGGGGGGCTTTTGTGTCGTATCCGTCAAATCTTGTCCCCATCGGCCAAAAGGCCCAGGTCGCGTGCCAGCTGCAGCTGGATCAGCACCACCTCATATTTTGCGTCGATAAAGGCCTGCTCGCGGCGCACCAGCTCCTCATAGACCTGGATTACCTCCATCACCGGGCGCTGGCCCGCTTCGAACTGCTTCAGGAACAGCTCATAGGTCTCGCGGCTGCGGCGCACTAGTGCGGCGGTCTCGCCCTCCTGCCGCTGATAGGAGGCGATCTGCTGGATCTGGCGGCTGTAAGTGCGGCGCGCGGCTTCTTCCGCTTCTCCGATCTGGCGCCTGGCGGCCTCCTTGGAAGCTTCCAGCGCCTGAAGCGCCGCAGGGGTGCCCAGGCCCAGCGGCTGGCCGGTGCCCATGGTCAGCCCGGCGCCGGAGCCGTCTGTTGTCACGTTGCCCGCGGCTGAGATCTGCGGCAGCAGCCCTGCGCGGCCGGATTTGGCCTGTGCAATGGTGCGGTCCGCTTCGGCGCTGGCCCGAAGCACGGACAGGAACTGCACCTGCTCCGGTGGCGTGCCGATGTCCAGATGCGCGGGCTTTTGCGGGAAGGACTGGCCGGTCATCGCCTGCAGCTCCGCGCGGGCGGTGGCGGCAGCGTCGCGGGCGGTGGCCGTGGCGGTGCGGATGCCGCTGATCTTGCTGTCCACCACATTCAGATCGGCGCGGTCCGACACGCCGCCATCCACACGGCCCTGCACGATCCGGCGGAAGTCCTGCATCCGGCGCAGCGCCCGGTCGCCATAGGCTGCCTTTTCGTCGCCGCGCAGCGCGGCAGCATAAAGGCCGACGGCGGTCTCGACCCGGCCGTTCATGTCTTCAGAAAGGCTGACCGCGGCGACCTCGACGTCGGCGGCAGCAAAGGCCCGTTCGGCCTTGCGGCGGCCGTTGTCAAACAGCACCTGCTCGATCAGCAGCCCCGCCACCAGATCGCCCAGGTCGGTCAGGCTGACCGAAGGCCCCAGCGTCGGCAGCCAGTTCTTGGAGGCCGCTTCGGCCCGCAGCTTGGCGCTGATCAGCTCAGCCTCGGCGGCGCGGGAGGAGGCGGCGATGGCAGCCGCGGCAACCTGCCCGTAGGCGCTGTCCCCGGCCAGCAGCGAGCGCCGGTCCATCAATTGCCGGATCACCTCCGAGGACGCCTCGCCGGGTTGCGCGAAATTGCTGCGCGGGGCTGTGCCGGCCGCGGTTTCCGGGCCGCCGGACAGCGGTGACCGGGCGCAGGCCGACAGGCTGCACATCACTGCGATGGCGCAAAGAAAGCGTCCCGGTTGCATCCTGCCCCTTGCCCTTGTGTCCAAGGCTTTTGGTGTGTTGGGCCCGGCGGAAGGCGCCGCCGGACCGGCCGTTCAGATCACGGTGTTGACGTCTTCGTCGACGATCAGCGTGGTGCCGTCATCGCCAATGGTGTAGACGTTGTAGGCCTCGCCATCGATGGTCTTGGTGCCCGATTGGGTTGCGCCGGTGATGGTGAGCGTGTCATCCGAGCCGCCATGCACGATCACGGTATCGGAGTTGCCGGACAGCGCGTTGATGTCCGCTTCGGTCAGGGTCAGGTCGACGCCGTCGGCATGCACCAGGTTCAGCTCGTCAATGTTGAATTGCGACAGGCCCGCGTGGTCCAGCACGGTTGCGTCCGCGCCGTCTTCAAGCACGACCATCGTGCCGGAGCTGTTGCCCGCATCATCGACGCGGTTGACCACCAGATGCGAGCCGTCCGGCACATCCGCGTCGAAGCTGAACAGGGTCTGCCCGGCGCCAAGGGCGGTTTCAGTGCCGGTGACGTCGGCGACGCCGCCGCCGCTGGTCAGCTCATGCGCCGTGTCGCCGGAATCGAAATTCTCGCTGAAGAAGCCGCTGACACCGGCTCCGGTGCTGATGACGCTGCCGACGTCCGGCGCGTCATACTCGGTGTCGATGCCGAAGGATTCAGTCAGGGTTTGCGTGTTGCCCGCCGCGTCGGTCGCAGTGATCTCAGCGGTGGCGGTGGTGTTGCCCTCGGGCAGGTCATCGGCGTCGAAGGCGGCGCTCCAGTTGCCATCGGCATCCACGGTTGCAGCCCGGGTCACACCGCCGATGGTCACCTCGACGCTGGAGCCGGTCTCGACCGTGCCGGTCATGGTCAGGCCCGCGGCGCGCTCCGCGACATTCAGCACATCGTCATCGGTCTGGCTGCTGTCCGCGGTGAAGGGCGTTACTTCGGTGTCGATGGTCAGCGTGTCACTGATTGCCGAGGTGTTGCCTGCGGCATCGGTGGCGGTGACGGTGATGTCCGCCTCATAGCTGCCCTGGGCAATGTCGGAGGCGGCAAAATCCACGCTCCAGTTGCCGTCGGCATCAACCGTCGCGGTTTCGGTGGCGCTGCCCAGCTGCACGACAACGGTCGAGCCCGGCTCCACGGTGCCGGTGAGGGTCACACCGTCGCTGTGCTCGGTATTGTTGACGACGTTGTCGCCTTCGATGCTGCCGGCCTCCAGGGTCAGCGGGTCGACCAGCGTATCCACGCGCAGGTCGGCAGTCGCCGTCGCGGTGTTGCCGGCCGCGTCGGTCGAGGTCACGCTGACGGTGGTGTCGTATTCGCCGGCAGGCAGCGCGCCTGCTTCGAACTCCGCGGCCCAGTTGCCGTCCGCGTCCACCGTGGCGCTGCGGGTGATGCCCTCCACAGTGACGCTGACCGTGGCGCCCGGCTCGCCGGTGCCGGTCAGGGTCAGGCCTGCCGCGGCCTCAGAGCTGTTGACCAGATCGTCGCCGCCGGCCTGGCCGGGATCAATCGCCACCGCAGTTAAGGTATCGACGCGGATGGTGCCGGTGGTGCTGCCGGTGTTGCCGAAACTGTCGGTCGCCGTGACGGTGACTTCTGAATCGTATTCGCCTGCGACGATCTCCGATGCGGCGAAATCCGCGCTCCAGGTGCCGTCCTCTGCCGCGGTGACGGTGCGGGTGACACCTTGGAAGGTCACTTCGACAGTGGCGCCGGCTTCGGCGGTGCCGGTCAGGGTGACGCCATCGGCGGCTTCCGCCGCGTTGATCATGTCATCGCCGCCGGCCTGGCCCTCGTCCAGGGTCACATCGGCAACCGTGTCGATCACCACGGTGGGCCCGTCCAGATCGAACTCGGTGCCGTTCGGGTCAACCACATGAACGGTCGACTCGTAATTGCCGTCCGGCGGCAGGTCATCGACCGGGAAGGTCACGCCCCAGTTGCCGTCCTCATCGACAGTAGTCGTCTGGGTCGCGGTTCCGACGGTGACTGTGACCTCGGACCCCGGCGCCCCGGTACCGGTAATTTCAACTGCTGTGCTGGTGGAGCCCGAAACGGGGTAGGTGGCGTCCGGGTCATTCACCGTGGGCACGATGCCGCCGGTTCCGCCGCCGCCGCCATCTCCGCCGCCGCCGGCAATGGCGGCCGCGCCGACAACGCCTGCTGCGGCCCCTGCGGCGCCCAGGCCGCCGAACAGCGGCGCGGCCAGCGGCGCGACCACCGGCTCGATCCGGTCGACGTCCAGAAAGACCATCTCGTCGTAGGCGCTCCACTTGCCGGTCAGGTCGAGCGGCTCATAAGTGGCAAACAGCATGCCGCTGGATTTGTCCTCCAGCACCACCTCGATGAACTGGCCCTCGGAGCTGAGGAACAGGTTCTTGCCGCCGGTGGCATCGAAGGCGTAGTAGTTTTCCAGCACCAGTTCCTGACCGTTGGCCAGGGTAAGGTGCAGATCGCTGCCGCGGCGGGAATAGCTTTCGACGTCGGCCGGGCTGAGATTCAGCGAAATGTCCTTGGCCGAGGCGGCGTCGATGCGCGCCGGCGTGCCTTCGGAGAAATTCCCATGCTGTGTTGTGCCCGCCATATTGCGGGTAATAAATGCAACCGTGCTCATTGTTCTACCGCTCAATCTGTACGCCGCGGCGCCGTGAATAAGGCGCCCTTTGCGTGGTTCCGTTGCCTGTAGTTTCGCCCATCGGCCGTCTTTTGCGGCCATTTTGAGGCCATACTGAGACGATTTTTTGCAGCCTGTCCAGTATCTAGGCTCCGTTGCTGCGGCAAAAAAGGCGGCAACCGTGTCCTGTCTGCCGCAGATTTTTTAAGGTTTTCCATCTGGACGGGAGGGCGGGCGGTGCCTGCAGCCGGGGCAGCTCCGGTTGCGGCCTGCCCTGCAGTACAGCCATTCTGCCCCGGTTTCCCCCTTAAGGGAGAGCAATTGCTGCAGCAATCCCCCACGGGCGGAAGCGCGCCCGTAAACCCCTGAAATGCCGCGATGCAGAAGGGCTGCCGGAAAGCGGCGGTCGCTTCGATGTGATAAAAATTTCCCGCAAAAGATTCTGGCAATTAATTAAAAGTACACCACTTTCAGATAGGAAGAAGTTCGTAATTGGTGTAAGCTCGAGAGTAAGTAAAGACGACGCCGACAGCCCTGGTCACCGGGCGCAGGCCGCCGCCAAGAGCGGCCAGCCGGACGTATGACGCCAGCAGCGGCGCCGAGCAGAAATCAGAACTCAACACTGACGCGGACACCTATGCCCACGTGCTGGGCATCCTCTGTCCGCGTGCGAAGGAACGCCAGGAGGAACGGCGCCAGTTAACCAGGAGGCTTGATCCACGATGAAAGACATTGCCGAACTTTTTGCAGAGCAGTACGGCGAAACGCGCGAGCAGGAAATGCCGCTGCAGGAGTATTTGAATGCCTGCCGCGACGATCCAAGCCTGTACGCGAACGTCGCCGAGAGGATGCTGAAGGCAATTGGCGAAGAGGAACTGGTAGACACGTCCAAGGACTCGCGTCTCGGGCCGATCTTTCAGAACCGAACGATCAAGCGGTACAGCGCCTTCCACGACTTCTACGGCATGGAAGACACGATTGAGCGGATCGTCGGCTACTTCCGCCATGCCGCGCAAGGCTTGGAAGAGCGCAAGCAGATCCTTTACCTGCTGGGGCCGGTCGGCGGCGGCAAATCCTCGCTGGCGGAACGCCTGAAGCGGCTGATGGAAGACCAGCCGATCTATGTGCTGAAGGCCGGCAATCAGATCTCGCCGATTTTCGAAAGCCCGCTGGGCCTGTTCGATCCGGTCCGCATGGGCAAGGTGCTGGAGGAAGAATACGGCATTGCCCAGCACCGGCTGCCGGGGCTGATGTCGCCTTGGGCGGTGCAGCGGCTGGATGAATTCGACGGCGATATCAACAAGTTCTCGGTTGTGCGCCTGCACCCGTCGCGGCTGCGCCGGATCTGCGTGGCCAAGGTGGAGCCGGGCGATGAAAACAACCAGGACATCTCGACCCTGGTCGGCAAGGTCGACATCCGCCAGCTGGAGCATTTCAGCCAGGACAATCCGGATGCCTACAGCTTCTCCGGCGGCCTGAACCGGGCGACCCAGGGCATCCTGGAATTCGTCGAGATGTTCAAGGCGCCGATCAAGATGCTGCACCCGCTGCTGACGGCGACCCAGGAAGGCAATTACATGGGCACCGAAAGCTTCGGCGCCATCCCCTTCAGCGGCCTGATCCTGGCGCACTCGAATGAGAGCGAATGGCAGTCCTTCAAGAACAACAAGAACAACGAGGCCTTCATCGACCGGGTGTCGATCGTCAAGGTGCCGTACTGCCTGCGGGTCTCGGACGAAACCTCGATCTATGAAAAGCTGATCGAGAACAGCGAGCTGCGCAACGCGCCCTGCGCGCCGGAGACGCTGAAGATCCTCAGCCGCTTCTCGGTGCTGACCCGCCTGAAGCCGCATGAGAACTCCAATCTTTACTCGAAAATGCGCGTCTATGACGGCGAAAGCCTGAAGGACACCGATCCCAAGGCCAAGACGGTGCAGGAATACCAGGACCGGGCCGGCGTCGACGAGGGCATGAACGGCATCTCCACACGCTTTGCCTTCAAGGTGCTGTCGACCACCTTCAACTTCGACACCAACGAGGTAGCGGCGGACCCGGTGCATCTGATGTATGTGCTGGAGCAGATGATCAAGCGCGAGCAGTTCCCGCAAGAGACGGAGCAGAAGTATCTTGAGTTCATCAAGACCGAGCTGGCGCCCCGCTATGAGGAGTTCATCGGCAACGAAATCCAGAAGGCGTACCTCGAAAGTTATACCGAATACGGCCAGAACGTCTTTGACCGCTACATCGCCTATGCCGATGCCTGGATCGAAGAGCAGGACTACAAGGATCCGGATACCGGCCAGCTTTACAACCGCGAGGTGCTGGATGCGGAGCTGAGCAAGATCGAGAAGCCGGTCGGCATCGCCAATCCCAAGGACTTCCGCAACGAGGTGGTCAAGTTCGCGCTGCGCCACCGCGCCAATACCGGCTCGAACCCGGCCTGGAACTCCTATGAGAAGCTGCGCGACGTGATCGAGAAGCACATGTTCAGCCAGGTCGAGGAACTGCTGCCGGTGATCTCCTTTGGGTCCAAGAAAGACAGCAAAACCGAGAGCAAGCACCAGGAGTTCGTCGAGCGGATGCGCGGCCACGGCTACACCGACCGCCAGGTCCGGCGCCTGGTCGAATGGTACATGCGCGTCAACAAGGCGGGCTAAAGAGGAGCGCTGTGCAACATGCATCATTTCATCGACAGGCGCGCCAATCCGAAGGGCAAGAGCCTCGGGAACCGCCAGCGGTTCCTGCGGCGGGCCCGAGAGAATATTAAGGAGCGTGTCGACCAGTCGGTCCGCGGGAAGTCGATCCAAAGCGGAAGCGGTGTCCCGGACGGCGGCGAAAAGGTCACAATCCCGTCGAGGGGGCTGAAGGAGCCGCGGTTCTTCCATTCCTCCAAGGGCGGCCTGCGCCGCCACGTGCTGCCCGGCAACAAGGATTTTGTTGTCGGCGACACCATCAAACGGCCGCAAGGCGGCGCCGGGCAGGGCGGCCGCAAGGCCTCTGAGGAGGGCGATGGCGAGGACGAGTTTTCCTTCACCCTGACTCAGGAGGAATATCTGGAAATCCTGTTCGAAGGGCTGGAGCTGCCGGACCTTGTGGAAAAGGCCACGGTGGAAACCGAGACCATCGGAACCCGCCGCGCCGGCCTGACAACTGCCGGGACTCCCAACAACCTCAACCTGGTGCGCACCATGCGCAACTCTCTGGGCCGCCGGATCGCCTTGCAGCGTCCCACCACCAAGTCCCAGCGCGACCTGGAGGAGCAGATCGCCGAACTGGAGGCGCTGGACGACCGCACACCGCCGCAGGAAGACTTCCTGGAGGCGTTGCGGAAAAAGCTCGACGGCATCATCCGCAAACGCAAGGTGGTCGGCTATATCGACCCGCTGGACCTGCGGTACGACACCTTTGTCCCGGAAAAGATCCGCAACTCCCGCGCCGTGGTGTTTTGCCTGATGGATGTCTCCGGCTCCATGCAGGAGCGCGAGAAGGACTTGGCGAAACGCTTCTTCCTGCTGCTGCACCTGTTTCTGGAACGCTGCTATGAGCACACAGAGCTGGTCTTTGTGCGCCATACCCACCACGCCCAGGAAGTGGATGAGGAGACCTTCTTCTATGCCCGCGAAACCGGCGGCACCATTGTCTCCACCGCGCTGGAGAAGATGAAGGAGATCATCGAGGAGCGCTATCCGCCGGATGAATGGAACATCTACGGCGCCCAGGCCTCGGACGGGGAAAACTTCGGCAATGACTCGGTCAGGTGCAAGAAGCTGCTGCTGAACGACCTGCTGCCGGTCAGCCAGTTCTATGCCTATGTGGAAATCGTCGATGAGGCGGCGGAGATGCTGCTGAACAACCCCGAAGCAGGCGAAGACCTGTGGCAGAACTACCGCGAGGTGAAGGCGCAGGCGCAGCATTTCGAGATGCAGCGGGTTTCGCAGCCGGGCCATATCTATCCGATTTTCCGGGAGTTCTTCCTCCCCAAGGTTAAGGGAGCGCAGTATGCAGGCAGCTGAAACGGCGCGCACGCCGCTGTTCGACGGGCCGGAATGGACTTTCGAGCTGATGGAGAAGGCGCGCGACGCAATCGAGCAGATCGCGCTCGAAGACCTCGGGCTGGATGTCTATCCCAACCAGATCGAAATCATCTCAGCCGAGCAGATGCTGGACGCCTATTCCTGCGTCGGCCTGCCGCTGATGTATCAGCACTGGTCCTTCGGCAAGCATTTCGCCCGCGACGAGGCGCTGTACCGGACCGGCCGCCAGGGCCTGGCCTATGAGATCGTGATCAATTCGAACCCCTGCATCAGCTACAACATGGAAGAAAACACCATGGCGATGCAGACCCTGGTGATGGCGCATGCGGCGTTCGGCCATAACCATTTCTTCAAGAACAACTACCTGTTCCAGCAATGGACCGATGCCGCGGGCATTCACGACTATCTGGCCTTTGCCAAGAACTACATCGCCGCCTGCGAGCAGCGTTACGGCCTCAGCGCGGTGGAGGAGGTGCTGGACGCCGCCCATGCGCTTCAGTCTCAGGGCGTGTTCCGCTATGGCCGCCCGCCCAAACCGACCAGCGAGGAGCTGGTCGCCATGCAGAAGGTGCGCGAGGGCTATGAAAGCAGCCAGAGCGTGCTGGATATCTGGACCGACTCCACTCTGGGCCGGGACAAGCTGGAACAGCCAGAGGACGCCTCCTTCAGCGCGCGCCGCAAGCAGATGAACCTGCCGCAGGAAAACCTGCTGTATTTCCTGGAGAAGCACAGCCCGAAGCTGGAGCCCTGGCAGTGCGAGATCCTGCGCATCGTGCGGATGCTGGCACAGTACCTTTATCCGCAGAAGCAGACCAAGGTGATGAACGAGGGCTGCGCGACCTTTGTGCATTACTACATCATCAACAAGCTTTATGAGCAGGGCCAGATCACCGAAGGCGCCTTTATGGAGATGCTGCACAGCCACACCAATGTGGTGATGCAGCCGGAGTACGACGATCCGCGCTATTCGGGCATCAACCCCTATGCGCTGGGTTTTGCGATGATGCAGGACATCCGCCGGATCTGCCAGAACCCGACCGACGAAGACCGTGAATGGTTCCCGGATTTTGCCGGCAACCCGGACTGGCGCGGTGTGCTGCGCGATGCCTGGGCGAATTACCGCGACGAAAGCTTCATCCAGCAGTTCCTGTCTCCGAACCTGATCCGCAAATTCAAGCTGTTCACGCTGACCAATGACGCGGATCTGCCCAATCTGGTTGTCAGCCAGATTCACAACCGGGCCGGCTATAAGGCGATCCGGCGCGATCTGGCCAAGCAGTATGACCTGGCCTATCTGGAACCGGACATTCAGGTGACGGACGCGGACCTGCGCGGCGACCGGGAGCTGAAACTGACCCACACCGTGCGCGACGGCATCCACCTGGATGAAGAGGAACAGGAAGAGGTGCTGAAGCACCTGCGCCGGCTTTGGGGCTACGGTGTCAGGCTGGATGCGGTGGAAACCGCAAGCGAACACTAATTGTCAGCTGACAACTTTTGCGCGAAAAAAACGCAGGCTCCCGGGCCTGCGTTTCATCTGTTTCACATCAATCCTGGGGATCAGAATTCGACCACGGCGCGGATCGACTTGCCCTCGTGCATCAGGTCAAAGCCTTCGTTGATCTGATCCAGAGTCAGCTTGTGGGTGATCATCGGGTCGATCTCGATCTTGCCGTCCATGTACCAGTCGACGATCTTCGGCACGTCGGTGCGCCCGGACGCGCCGCCGAAGGCGGTGCCTTTCCAGACCCGGCCGGTGACCAGCTGGAACGGGCGGGTCGAAATCTCGGCCCCTGCGGGCGCCACGCCGATGATGATGCTTTCTCCCCAGCCCTTGTGGGCGCATTCCAGCGCGGTGCGCATGACCTGCACGTTGCCGGTAGCGTCAAAGGTATAATCCGCGCCGCCGCCGGTCAGCTCGACCAGATGCGCCACCAGATCGCCTTCGACCTCAGCCGGGTTGACGAAATCGGTCATGCCGAATTTCGTGGCCATTTCGACCTTGCCCGGGTTCAGGTCGACGCCGACGATCTGGTCGGCACCGGCCAGCCGCAGGCCCTGGATCACGTTGAGGCCGATGCCGCCGAGGCCAAAGACCACCGCGCGCGAGCCGATTTCCACCTTGGCGGTGTTGATCACCGCGCCGATACCGGTGGTGACACCGCAGCCGATGTAGCAGACCTTGTCAAACGGCGCGTCCGCCCGGATTTTCGCCAGCGCGATTTCCGGCACCACGGTGTGGTTCGCAAAGGTCGAGCAGCCCATGTAGTGATGGATCGGGGTGCCATCCAGCATCGAGAAGCGGGTGGTGCCATCGGGCAGCAGGCCCTGGCCCTGGGTGGAGCGGATCGCCTGGCACAGGTTGGTTTTGGGGTTGAGGCAGTATTCGCACTCGCGGCATTCGGGCGTGTAAAGCGGGATCACGTGGTCGCCGGGCTTCAGGCTGGTCACGCCTTCGCCGACTTCGACCACGACGCCTGCGCCCTCATGGCCCAGGATCGCCGGGAAGATGCCTTCGGGGTCATCGCCCGACCGGGTGAATTCATCGGTGTGGCAGAGGCCGGTTGCCTTGATTTCCACCAGAACCTCACCCGCCTTGGGGCCTTCGAGGTTCACCTCCATGATTTCCAGCGGTTTGCCGGGGGCAACCGCAACGGCGGCGCGGGTTTTGATCATGTGACTGGTCCTTCGTCCATATTCTCCGGGGCCGGGCCGCCGCAGGGCGGGACCGGGGTGAATGCGTTGCCAGCAGCAGCACCGCGGGTCTGATTGCCTCAGCGTTACATTTGCAGGCCGGCGCACGCAAGCGCCGCCTCGGCACCCTATCAGTCCCGGCGTGCTGGGCTTGGCCCCGAATGCGACGGCTGAGCAGCGGTCCGCGCCATCGGTCAAGGAAGGCAAAACCTTCGTTTTCCAGCTGCTTGCCCGCAGGCTTCCAGTTTTGGGAAGGAATCTTGCCGCGGGGTCTTGACCTTCCCCTGACTGGAACCCTCATATGATCCAGCATAGGACAAAACCGCAGGTCTCCCATGTCAGAAAACACCCGTATATCACTGCAAATCACCAACCTGAGCTGCGCAGGCTGTGCCGGGCGTGCCGAACGTGCCCTGGCGGCCGTTGACGGGGTTGAGGCGGCTTCCGTGAACCTTGCAAACGCAACCGGCCAGGTTGAGGCCGCGCCGGAGGTGAAACTGGTTCAGCTGACGGATGCGCTGCAATCCGCAGGCTATCCGGCGGCTGAGTCCGAGGTGACCCTGGCGCTCAGCGGTATGACCTGCGCGTCCTGTGTGGGGCGGGTGGAGCGGGCGCTTCTGGCTGTGCCGGGCGTGCTGGAGGCGCGTGTGAACCTGGCCAGCGAAACCGCGCAGGTCCGGTTCCTGACCGGGGCGGTCCGCGCCGCGGACCTGGCCCGCACGGTGACAGAAGCGGGTTATCCGGCGCGGCTGAGCAGCGGCGCCCCGGATGAGGCGGAGCAAGCAAGCCAGCGCAAGGCGGATGAGATTGCCGCGCTGGGGCGGCAGGTGCTGATCGCGGCGGTGCTGACGCTGCCGGTCTTCCTGATCGAGATGGGCGGCCACATCATTCCGGCGCTGCATCATTGGGTGGCGGCCAATATCGGTATGCAAAACAGTTATTTGCTGCAATTTGCCCTGACCACCCTGGTGCTGGCAGGGCCGGGGCGGCAGTTCTACACCAAGGGTTTCCCGGCGCTGTTCCGGGGCGCGCCTGATATGAATGCGCTGGTGGCGCTGGGCACCTCTGCGGCTTACGGGTTTTCGGTTATCTCCACGTTTGCGCCCGGGCTGCTGCCGGCAGGCACCGCCAATGTTTATTACGAGGCCGCGGCGGTGATTGTGGTGCTGATCCTGACCGGGCGTTTCCTGGAAGCGCGCGCCAAGGGGCGCACCGGCGCCGCCATCCGCAAGCTGGCCGGGCTGCAGCCGAAAACCGCCATGGTTGTCGCCGCTGGCGAGGCGGTGGAGACGCCGGTGGAGGAGATCGGGGCAGGCGACCTGATCCGTGTCCGCCCGGGCGAACGCATCGCGGTTGACGGCGAGATTGTCTCGGGCAGCTCCTACATTGATGAAAGCATGATCAGCGGCGAGCCGGTGCCGGTGGCGAAAGCTCCGGGCGACGAGGTGACGGCGGGCACCATCAACGGCAATTCGGCACTGGAATTCCGCGCCACCCGCGTGGGCCGCGACACCGTTCTGGCGCAGATTATCCGCATGGTGGAGCAGGCGCAGGGCGCCAAGCTGCCGGTGCAGGGGATGGTCGACCGCATCACCCTGTGGTTCGTGCCCGCGGTGATTGCGGTTGCGGCGCTGACCGTGCTGGCCTGGTCGCTGTTCGGCCCGGCGCCGTCGCTGCCGCTGGCCCTGGTGGCCGGCGTCTCGGTGCTGATCATTGCCTGCCCCTGCGCGATGGGGCTGGCAACGCCGACGTCGATCATGGTGGGCATCGGGCGCGCGGCGCAGATGGGTGTTCTGTTCCGCAAGGGTGACGCGCTTCAGCGGTTGCAGGAAGTGCAGGTGGTGGCGCTCGACAAGACCGGCACCCTGACCGAGGGGCGCCCGTCGCTGACTGCGCTGGTCTGTGCCGAGGGCTTCAGCCGGGACGAGGTGCTGCGTCTGGCCGGCGCGGCGGAGGCGCAGTCGGAGCATCCCATCGCCCGCGCCATCACGGCAGCGGCAGGCAAGGGCCTGCCCAAGGCGGATGCTTTTGAGGCGATCCCGGGCTATGGCCTGCGGGCCCGGGCCGAGGGGCGCGAGGTGCTGGTGGGCGCTGCCCGGCTGATGGTCCGCGAAGGCATTGCGCTGGGCGCACTTGAGGCTGAGGGGCAGCGGCTGGCAGAGCGCGGCGAAACCCCGCTGTACGCAGCCATTGACGGGCGGGCGGCGGCGGTGATTGCGGTGGCCGATCCGGTCAAGCCGGGCACCCCTGCCGCGATCAAGGCGTTCCATGATCAGGGGCTGAAGGTGGCGATGATCACCGGCGATGCTGCGGCCACCGCGCAGGCGATTGCCGCGCAGCTGGGCATTGACGCGGTGAAGGCGGAATGCCTGCCGGCGGATAAGGTGACCGCAATTGCAGAGCTGCAGCAGGAGCACGGCACCCTGGCTTTCGTCGGCGACGGCATCAATGACGCGCCTGCGCTGGCCACGGCAGATGCGGGCATTGCCATCGGCACCGGCACCGACGTGGCGATCGAGGCCGCCGATGTGGTGCTGGTCTCCGGCGATCTGCGCGGGGTGGTGAATGCGCTGACGGTCAGCCGCGCCACCATGCGCAACATCCGCCAGAACCTGGTCTGGGCCTTTGGCTACAACGTGCTGCTGATCCCGGTGGCAGCCGGGGTGCTGTATCCCTTCGGCGGGCCGCTGCTGTCGCCTGCGCTGGCCGCGGGCGCGATGGCGCTGTCGAGCGTGTTTGTGCTGTCGAACGCGCTGCGCCTGCGCCGTCTGAAACCGGCGATAGAGGAGGGCCAAACTGCCCGCGCAGCAGCGGCTGCAGGCGGACAGGAGGCGCGCGCATGAACATCGGTGACGTGTCCAGCCGCTCCGGGCTGCCCGCCAAGACGATCCGCTATTACGAGGATATCGGCCTGATCAAACCGCACCGCAGCGCCAACGGCTACCGCTGCTTTGCCGAGACCGATCTGCACAAGCTGGCGTTTCTGGGCCGGGCCCGGGCGCTGGGCTTCACCATCGAGGACTGCCGCACCCTGATGGCGCTCTACGAGGACGAAAGCCGCGCCAGCGCCGATGTGAAACAGCTGGCGCTGGAGCATCTGGCCAAGATCGAGGAGAAGATCGCCGACTTGCAGGCCATGCGCGACACGCTGGGCGAACTGGTCAAAGGCTGCGCAGGTGACAGCCGCCCGGATTGCCCGATCCTCAAGGATCTGTCCGGCGAGGTTTGAGCAAGCCCGGCGGGGCGCTCCCGCGCCCGCGGCTGCCCTGACGGGCCGCCTGGCGGCCTTGGGCATGGCTTCGGGCCGCTGGCCCGAAGCGGGCGCATTCAGGCGGGGCGCAGTTCCAGGATCTGGCGCGCCTGCTGCCAGGTGGCGACGGGCCGCTCGTATTTCGCGCACAGGTCTGCGGCCCGTTTCACCAGCGCCGCGTTGGAGGGGGCCAGCGTCTCGCGGTCCAGCCGCATGTTGTCCTCCAGCCCGGTGCGGGTATGGCCGCCTGCGGCAATCGACCATTCGTTGACCAGGATCTGCCCCGGACCAACCCCGGCACCGCACCACTGGGCCTCCGGCGCCAGCCGCTGCATGGTTTTGACGTAGTAGTCGAACACGTCCTTATCCACCGGCATCGCGTTCTTCACTCCCATCACGAACTGGACGTAAAGCGTGCCGGGAATGCGCCCCTCGCGGTTCATCTTCACCGCCTGGTGGATGTGCGAGAGGTCAAACGCCTCGATCTCCGGCTTCACCTCATAGGTGCGCATCTCAGAAGCCAGCCAATCCACCAGATCGGGGGAGTTCTCGTAGACCCTTGTAGGGAAATTATTGGAGCCCACCGACAGCGATGCCATGTCGGGGCGCAGGGGCAGCATGCCGCCGCGCTCGCGCCCGGCGCCGGAGCGGCCGCCTGTCGACAGCTGTATAATCATGCCGGGGCAGTGTTTCTGAAGCCCTTCCATAAGCCGCGCGAATCTTTCCGGATCCGAGGTCGGCGTCTGATCGTCATTCCTCACATGGCAATGCGCAATCGAGGCGCCGGCCTCAAACGCCTCCTGCGTGCTTTCGATCTGTTCCGCGATAGTGACAGGTACCGCCGGATTGTTCTCCTTGGTCGGGACAGAGCCGGTGATGGCCACGCAGATGATGCAGGGTGTGCTCATGAAATTCCCCTTCAAATGTCGAAAAACACGGTCTCATCTTCGCCCTGCAGGCGGATGTCGAACCGGTAGACTGCCAGACCGTCCCGCGCCTCGCGCTTGGCGATCAGTGTGGCGCGGCGGCGCTCCCATTCTATCACATTCAGCACCGGGTCTGCCGCATTGGCCTCTTCTTCGTCCTCGAAATAGACCCTGGTATTCAGCCCGACGTTGATGCCGCGCGCGACGATCCACAGATTGATGTGCGGCGCCATCATCTGCCCGCCCCGGCCCATCACAGGCCCGGGCTTCACGGTGTCAAATCCCCATTCGCCGGTCTCAAAGTCGGTGATCACCCGGCCCCAGCCGCGGAACCCCTGCTCCACCTCGCCCGGATGTTCGGGGTGGGCATAGACGCCGTCCGCATTGGCCTGCCATGCCTCCAGCAGCACGTCCTTGACCGGCGAGCCGGTGCCGTCTGTCACCACGCCCTCGACCCGGATGCGCGCGCCTTTGGCATTGGGGCCTGCAATGTCCCAGCCAAGCTCCTGATCGTAGATCTCAAACCCTGCAGCACCAGGGGCCAGGCCGATATGGACATAAGGACCAGCGGTCTGGGAGGGGGTTTCTTTCAGGTATTCCAGCTTCTGCCGCATCAGTTTCCCTCCAGCCGGTTTTCAAACAGGGTGGACCGCCGCCCGCGCAGCACGATGTCAAAGCGATAGGCGATGGTGTCCAGCGGAATGGTGGCGTTCATGTCGAGCCGGGCCACCAGCATCTCAACCGCCTCCGGGTCCGGGATGGTGTTCACGATCGGGCAGCGGGCAGTCAGCGGGTCGCCCTCGAAATAGAGCTGGGTGATCAGCCGCTGGGCGAAACCGCTGCCGAAGACCGAAACGTGGATATGCGCGGGCCGCCAGTCGTTCACCCAGTTGCGCCAGGGGTAAGCGCCGGGCTTTACAGTGCGGAAATGGTAGCAGCCGTTCGCATCCGTCAGCGTCCGGCCGCAGCCGCCGAAATTCGGGTCCAGCGCCCCAAGATAGCTGTCCTTCTTATGCCGGTATCGGCCGGAGGCATTGGCCTGCCAGATCTCCACCAGCGTCTTCGGCACCGGGCGGGCGTTTTCATCCAGCACCCGGCCATGCACGATGATGCGCTCGCCGATCGGGCTTTCGCCGGGCTGGGCGAAATTGCTCAGCAGGTCATTGTCGGTGGCGTTGAAATCGTTGTGGCCGAACACCGGGCCGGTGATCTCGCTGGCGGTGTTCTCCAGGCTGATCAGCGGGAATTTGGGCGAGCGGGTGACCGAGGTCTTGTAGTCCTGCGACAGGGCAGGTGGGTGCCAGCGGCGGTCGCGCTGATAGAACTCCCCCTCTTTCGGCGGCGTGCTCATGCGGGCTCCTCCCCTTCGGCTGCCATTGCGGCATAGGTTTCCTTGGCCAGTTTCAGCGCCTGATTGGCGCGCGGCACGCCGGCATAGATGGCCACATGCTGGAAGGCCTCCTGCACGTCTGCCTGGCTGGCGCCGGTGCGGGCGGTGGCTCGGATGTGCATCGGGATCTCAGCGAAATTGCCGGTCGCTGCCAGCAGCGCCAATGTCAGCATCGACCGTTCCCGCATGGAAATCCGGTCCGACGCCCAGACCGTGCCCCAGGCGGCCTCAGTAATCAGCTCCTGAAACGGCTGGTCCAGCGCCGTCTTGGCGGCCTCGGCGCGGTCCACATGGGCGTCGCCCAGCACCCTGCGCCGGACTTGCATGCCGCGGTCGTATCGGTCTTGCGTCATTGCGGTCTCCCTTTGCACAGGAGTATCGCATACCGCAGGTGATCTGTATAATCCCCAATCAGGCATGAAATGATACCTGTGGTGATATGAGACTTTCGTCCTCTTTGAAGCTGCGCCATCTTGAAGTCTTCGTTGAAGTCGCCCGCAAGCTGAGCGTCACCCAGGCGGCTGAGGCGCTGGGCATGACTCAGCCCGCTGTTACCCGGGCGCTGCGCGAGCTGGAGGCGGTCTGCGGCAAGCCGCTGGTGGAAAAACACGGCCGCGGCATCCGGCTCAGCAGCTATGGAGAGCTGTTCCGGGATCATGCGGGGCGCAGCCTGGCGCTGGCGCGTGACGGGGTGGCGCTGCTGCAGGGTCTGGGGGAGGCGGAGGGGCCGCAGGTCTCCATCGGGGCGCTGCCCACAGTGGCAGCGGATCTGGTGCCCGACACGCTGGCGCAGCTGCGCGCAGGCAGGGCGCCGGGGCGGTTTCTGGTGATGTCCGGCGGCAATCAGTATCTGATCGACCAGCTGCGCCGCGGCAGCCTGGATGTGGTGGTCGGCCGGCTGCCCGCGCCGGAAACGATGGCCGGGGTGGAATTCGACCCCTTGTACCGCGAGCGGGTGGCGGTGGTGGTCGCGGCAGGCCACCCGCTGGCCGGGGCTGCCCATCTGCCGCCCGCGGTGTTTGAGGATTACCCGGTGCTGATGCCGTCGGAAGGGTCTATCATCCGCCCTCTGGTCGAGCGGATGTTTCTGGAGCAGGGGCTGGCGTTGCCGCGCTTCCCGGTCGAGACGGTCTCATCTTCCTTTGGACGCCGCTTCGTGCTGGCGCATCAGGCGGTCTGGATCATCAGCCACGGCGTGGTGCGGCCGGATCTGCAGGCAGGCACCATGACCGCGCTGCCGGTGAACACGGACAGCACCTTGGGCCCGGTTGGCCTGTGCACCCGCCGCGAGCACCGGCTGACCGCTGCCGCGCAGCGGTTTTGCGCCGCGCTGCGCAGCCATTGCGCCGCTCTGGGGCTGGTTTAGCGCCGCTGCTGGCCGGTCTGGCAGGACTGCGGCAATGCAGGCGTTTGCGTTGCTGCGGCCATGCCTTATAATTCATCAAATGGAATATTTGCATTTGATGCAGTCTGACTGAAGCGGGAGGAAGGGCGATGGCCTTAAGCAGACGGAATTTCGGCCTGGCGGCTGCGGCGGGGCTGGCTGCGGCGGCGGCACCGGGATGGGCGCTGGCCCGGATCGAGCTGGGGGCCAAGAAGATTGAAACGCTGTCGGACGGCCACCTGACCCTTCCGCCGGAGTTCATCTTTGGCGGGCTTGACCCAGAGGCGCTGCAACCGCTGCTGCACCGCTACGGGATCGGGGCGGGGCCGCTGATGCCAGAGGTCAATGTCACCCTGCTCAGGGGCGAGGGCAGGGTGGTTCTGTTTGACGCAGGCTCCGGGCCGGGGTTTCAGGACAGCGCGGGCAAGCTGCCAGGGGCGCTGGAGGCCATCGGGGTCGCCCCGGAGGAGGTAACCCACGTGGTCTTTACCCATTGCCACCCGGATCATCTGTGGGGGGTGCTGGACGATTTCGATGAACTGCTGTTCCCCGAGGCGGCCTTTCTGATGGGGCAGGATGAATGGGATTACTGGTACGATCCGGACACGGCCGCCAGCATCGGCAGCAGCCGCGCTGCCATGGCCGCCGGGGCGCGCCGCCGGATGGAGGCGCTGGAGGACAGGGTGCAGCTGTTCGCCGATGGGGCGGAAATCCTGCCCGGCGTTGCCGCCCGCGCCACCCCCGGCCACACGCCGGGGCATATGGCCTTTGAAGTCCGCGGCGGCAGTGAAAGCGTCCTGATCCTGGGCGACGCGGTTGGCAATCACCATGTCAGCTTTGCAGAACCCTCCTGGCCGGTCGGTTCGGACCAGGATCCGCAAGCGGCGGCCGCGACGCGCCTGCGCCTGCTGGATCAGCTGGCCGCGGAGCAGATGCGGCTGATTGGCTATCACTTGCCGGGCGGCGGCATCGGGCGGGCAGAACGGTCCGGCAGCGGCTACCGCTTCGTTGCCGGGGAGTAGGGCAGGGCTGTTTCGAGCGCCGCCTCAGGCCTGCAGCCGCCAGATCTCCTCTTGCTCCTGGCCGCGGGCACCCTCTCCGGGGGCCGCGGCTTGGGTGCGGAAGGCGCCGATGGCGCCAGCCATGGCCTGAGCTTCCTTGGACAGCCCCAGGCTGGAGGAGGTGACCTCCTCGAACAGGGCCGCGTTGCGGGTGGTGGCGTCGTCGAGATTGGCCATTGCGGTGTTGATCTCCTGCAGGCTGCCGGATTGTTCCGAGGATGCCTGGGAAATGGACTTCATAAGGTCGGCCGCGCTGGCGACAGAGGCAGAAATGTCGCTGATCGCCGCGCGGGTCTGTTCGACCAGATCGGCGCCAAGCTCGACATTCTGGCCCGCTTCCTCCACCAAGGCGGCGATTTCCGTGGCGGCCTCCTTGGACCGGTGCGCCAGCGTCCGCACCTCCGAAGCGACCACGGCAAACCCCTTGCCGACATTGCCTGCCCGGGCCGCCTCGACGCCGGCGTTTAGCGCCAGCAGGTTGGTCTGCTGGGCAATTGCCTCGATCATGCCGATGATCCGGGAAATCTTCTCGGAGCTTTCCTTGATCGCCTCCATCGCGCCGTAGGTCCGCTTGACCACCTCAATGCTCTCATTGGCGTTCTGGCGTGCCGCCTCGACCGAGGCGGAGGCCTCTCCCGAAGCCTGTGCGGTGCCGGCGATGGAAACCGAAAGCTGGTTCACCGCCGCCGCGGTTCCGGCCAGGGTTTGGGCAGTGTGCTCCGAACGTTCGGAGAGGTTGCGGGACGCCGAGGAAATTTCGGTGCTGCCGCCGGCAATCGACTGGCCGCTGGCGCTGAGACTGCTCACCGAGGCCTCCAGCTTCTCCAGCGCCGCGTTGAAATCGTCGCGCAGCTTGGCATAGCCTTCGCCCATTTCGCCGCGGATGCGGTAGGTCAGATCGCCCTGCGACAGCCGTTCCAGACCGCTGCCGATGGCCGTAACCGCGGCGGTCTGCTCGGCCAGGCGCGCATCGCGCTCAGCTTCGGCTGCGGCCTCCACTTCGGCCTTTTGCACCAGCCCGTCGCGGAACACCGACAGCGCCGTGGCGATCCGGTAAATTTCATCGCTGGAGCGCTCGTAACCGGTCACCGGGCGCAGATTTCCGGCGGCCAGCCGCTCAGTTGTGCCGCTGATATCGGCCAGCGGGCGCAGGATCAGGATCCGGGTCAGAACCAGCGCCGCCAGAAACACCGCCGCCGCCACAGCCGCCAGGATCTGCAGCTGCCGCTGTGCTGCGGTCACGTCGCTGGCAAGCCCGTCCGCGATCGAGGCGATTTCCAGCTGGCTTTCGGCGCCGAGCGCGGTCGCCTTGCCGGCAAATTCCAGCACGGCGTCCACGGTGGCCTGCGATGCGGTGGCAGCTTCGGCCGCAGCCTCCAGCGCCGCGGCCTTGAACACCGGCAGGCCTTGCGAGGGATCGGCAAGCGCGATCATCCCTTCCAGTTCCTGAGCAAACACCCCGTCATTGAACCCGCTGTAGCCCGCCAGCGCAGCGGCGGCGTCCTGCAGCGGTCCGGCAGCGGCCCGGGCGGCGGAAATCTCATGCGCTGCGGCCATGTCCAGCGCCGCAACCTGAAAGGCGCTGATCCAGCCGTTGATTTCCAGAAGCTGCTGCAGCACGCCGACCTGGTTGTCCAGCAAGCCCTGGATGGCGGTGCGGTTGTCGGCACTGGCCTGGGTTGCTGCGACCGACAGGGTGAATACCATCCGCTCCATCGCCTGCGTCAGCGGGCGCACACTGGCGTTGCGGGCGGCCAGCACCTCCTTGCGGCTGTCCTTCAACTCCTTGCGGCTGGCCGTCAGAGTATAGCGGAACAGCTCCACCGACTCGCGGACCTTTTGCACCCGGCCGGCGTCCAGTCCCAGCTCTTCGAGCCGGCCCAGCACCGGCTCCAGCCGTTTCAGCGCGTCTTTGGCCATTTTCTTGAGCGCCCCTTTGGTCGGGACGTCGCGCACATGCCCCAGTGCCAGCGCCGCGCCGGACAGGATGCTGATGTCCGCGCGTGCTTCCAGCAGCGTTTGCAGTCCGCCGAATTGCTGCTCCACCAGATCGTTCAGGACCTCATCGACCTGGATGATGGTCTCTTCGCCGCCGTCCATCAGGCTGTTGCGGGCTTCGGAGGCGACCATGACAAGCTTGTCCTGCACCGCCTGGCTGAGGGTCTGCAGGCGGGCGGTCCGGGTGTCGATTGCAACCTGGTTGGCGAAGGCGCCCTTGCGCGCGGCAATCAGGTTATTGAGCCGTTCAGCAGCGGCAGCGGCCTCCGGTGCGAATTGGGCCTGCTCCCCTGCGGGCAGCCCGGCGACCGTGCTGTTCAGATGCGCGATGGCGGCGGCGGCCTTTTCCTCGGCCTGGGCCAGATCCTCAACCGATCCGGCCTGCAGAACGCCGATCATCGTGTTTTTGGCTTGGCCTGCGGCATTTACCAGGCGGCTGCTCAGCTCCAGCTGCGGGACTTTCTCTTGCGTCAGAACCTGCATTTCGCGGCCGGTCTGCGCAAACACCAGTGTGACCAGGATGCCGCCCACGGCGCAGGCAGCGCCCATCGTCATCAGGATCAGCGTGATCTTGGCGCCAATACTGGAAAACAGCCGGAAACGGCGCCGCGCCGGAACGTCTTTTTCAATGGTCATCGTCTCACCCAATGCATCCGCCCGCTTCTATCTGAACCCGGGCCAGTCATGGGGCACCCCGCTGGCGCGCGGGACTGGTCAGGGATTGCAGGTGCAAGTCCGCCCGCCTGCATATTTGTGCTAGAAGGCCAGAAAGACTCTAAAGAAAGCATGAGCAGGCGCGGGAAAGTCCGTTGTATTTTACCGGCCGGCAGCGGCGCGGCGGTGCCGGAGCAGATGACCGCAAGCGTCTTGGGGCTGCGCCTAGGCCGGGTCCGAGAGCCGCCACACAGCATGCAACGGCAGGTTAGCGGCATCCGCCACCGGACGGTACCCGGCCAGCGGATCGAACACGTGGCGGATCCGGCCGCCCTCGCGGCAGGCGGTAAGCAGAACCGGGCGGCCGTTGACCTGCTCACTGGACACCGAGACCGGTAAGGTGCCGGTGAGCCAGCCGCCATAGCTGACGGTGCCGTTGCCGCTGCGGATGACAATTTCGAAATAGTCCAGCGCCGCCATGCGGAATATCAGGTCCGGGGCCCCTTCCGGACTGCCGCCAAGATGCCCCACTGTCAGCTCTGCGCCGATCAGATTGCTGGCCGAGTAGCCCCAGCGGTGCATGAAGCCGTCCACAATGTCGAGAATCTCCTGTGTCCGTTCCTCGGGCCGGACCGCCGGCCCGAAGCCCGAGAAGCGCCGTTCAAATTCCAGATGTTCGCTCACGCCCTCTCCCTGCGCCGCCCTTTGCGGGTCATTGCCGGCCCGGCCAGCCGCCGGGTTCTACCGGATGCTAACACGTTTATCCTGGCCTTTCGGCAAAAGATGTGGGCCAGATGCGCATTTCCCAGCGTCACCCGGCAGCCGGGGCTTGGCGGCGCCCGGCCAGGGTTACTCCGGCACCCCGGCCTGCCGCAGGGCAGAGGCCCATTCCGGTCCCGCAGGGCTCATCGCGGCGGGGTTGTCACGCTGGAATTGCGACAGGCAGAACTTCGGCGCGGCCTCCAGCAGCTTCTGCACCGTGCTCCGGGCCTCGTCGCCCCGCCCGGACATCTGCAAGGCAATCGCCTTGGAGCGCAGCGGCACCGGGAAGGCGCCCTTGGCCTCCAGCGAGCGGTCGGCCAGTTCGATCGCGCGGCCGTAATTGCGGGCCGACAAATGTGCCAGGGCCGAAATCGCGTCAAAATAATAGCACTGCGGTCCCAAGGGGGTCAGCTGCCGCGCCGCATCTGTCATTTGCACCGCCGCGTCCGGCATATCCTGGTACGCCAGCGTCGCCCCTTTGAGCAGCAGCGCCAGGGCTTCGTTCGGGTTGTCGCGCAGCGCCAGGTCATAAGCGTCCTGCGCCAGGTCGAACCGGAAGGTCAGGTGGCTGGAGATGAGCCCCTTGAGGGTGTGGGCCAGTGAGAACGCGGGCGCCGCGTCAATGGCCGCGTCCGCCATCCTGCTGGCAAGACGGCTGTCCTCCTCCCGGTTCGGCGACAGCCCCTTTTCCACCCGCATCACATGCCAGAATCCCATCCAGGTCAGCGGCAGCGCATGGTTCGGCTCGCGCTCCAGCAGATGGGACAGGATTTCATGCGCGCGCTGAAATTTGCCCGCGTCCATTTCCTGCATCAGTGAGATCGCCGCCATCAGCAGCACATGGCTTTCCAGCGCCTTCAGCGGCTTGAACCCGGCCAGCCGGACCGCCTCGCCCGCGGCGGTCTGGCCGATCTGCAGCGTCGCGTTGCGCAGGACGGAGCTGCGCCCCTCCATCAGGCTGCTCTTGCTGCCGTCAAAGCTGCGCGACCAGATCACCTTCTCGCGGACCGCATCATGCAGGTCTATTTCGGCGCGGAACCGGCCGCCGTCGCTGGTGACCGTTCCCGAAATCAGGTAGTCGACCCCCGCAACCGAGGACACCTCGGCCGGGCGCACCTTTTCCGGGTCGAACTGGCGTGAGGCGAGGTAGGACGTCACCGAGAAAGCCCAGCTGCGCGACAGGTGCCGCGACAGCTCTTCGGACATCAGCGATCCAAGCGGCGCATCCGCGGCCCCCGGCGACCGGTGAACAAAGGGCAGAACCGCAATCGAAGGCAGCAATCTGTCCAGGATCACCCGCCCCGGAGCGGCACCAGCCTGCGGCACCGGGTGCGCGGAACTGCGGGAAAACTCCGCTCGGGTGTCCGACAGCCAGCTATTGAAGACGGATTCATGAGGCAGCTCAAAACCTTCCATGAATTCCGAACTGCCAGCGCAGCTGTCCAGCTCCACCCGGGTCAGGTCCAGAATGACCCGTTCGCGGTTGGCAAACAGCAGCTTGGCCGCCTCCGGCCCCAGGTGCCGCCGCAGCGTCGACAGCGCCGTGCGCAGGCTGGCCTTGGCCTGCTCCGGCTGTGCCAGGCACCACAGTGTCTTCTCCAGAAACGCCCGCGTCCGTATCCCTCCGTCGGCCGTGGACAGCAGCGACATCAGCGCCTGGTGCTTGGCCCCCAGCTGTACGTTTTCCCCTTGCGCATCAAAGACGCCAAAAGCTCCAAACCGGCAAATCTTGAGAAAGACAGTCATCCGTCAACCCCACTGAACGATTGTTGCATCTAATATTAAATCACCATCATATTGCATTGCCTTAATTTGTTTTGCAATTACTGATTGTAAAATATTGAAGGGGAGGTTCAGCACGTTGCATCAGCAGCAAGCCTGCGTGCGTTCCGGCATCATAAGTGACCTTGCGTCACTCTTCAACCGGGCACTGTGTAGGCTGTTCAGGCCGCCTTGCTGCAGCCTCGCAAGGCGGTTTGCCGCTGTCTGAAGTTTGGCGGCGGCTACGCACGGTATGCGTGCAATTTCTGCTTCAGCGCGTAATTCCGGGCCGGATCGTGCGGATGCAAACCCCGCGACCTGATCGCAGCGCGGCGGAAACGGCGGAGGAGTTGGCGGGGCAGAAGGGCAGTGTGAATTTTCCCTCGCCAAGGGCGCGGCCATGGCCAAGTCCCGCACTCTCTGCAGCGAAACCGTCTTTCAGGCAAAGGGGGTGGGAATCAACTGTGCTGTCGGCCAGAACATCTGATCGAGGGGTCGGCGGCGGATAACAAGCGCGACGACTGGGATCATTGGGCGAACGGTGTGGACTTCAGCTTGCTCTAACCCGTGGCGATGGCCTCCAGCGGTATACTGGGGGCCTCCCGACCCACCCTGGGCACCCGTTCTGAAGCCGCTAACAGTACGCCAAAACACTGGGGCCGAAACCGGGGGCCTTTTCGGGGCTAACGGGTGCTTAGTTTCTTTTGTGAGAGGCCGATGGCTGGGGTGGTAGGATTCGAACCTACGGTACACGGTACCAAAAACCGCTGCCTTACCACTTGGCTACACCCCATCGGTGAGGCGCTGTCTAAAGTTTGTTGCGGGGGCGTGCAAGAGGGTTTTTGAAAAAAAATGCAGTTCTTCTCTAAAGGCCCGCAAATAACCTGCCAGCAGGTCTCTGAAGGACCTTGCAGCCAGAGGGTGCCGGGCAGGAAACGGAAATGAATATAAGGAGTTGCCAGCCCCTGTGTGATGGGTTTCGGGGTGTGCTCCGGTCCCGGGAGCGGTGCCATTGGGGGCGGGAAGGGCGGGGTGCGGCCAGAGAAATGCGGCGCCGGCCCCATCATGGGCTGGGGCCGGCCGCGGCCGCTTCAGGAGCCCCAAATGGCCTGATGCGCTTCCTCGCCGCTTTCGAAGATATGCGGCTGCACACTGCGGCTGGCGAGTTCGCCCTGCATCTTCAGCCGCATGAAGGCGCTGGTGGTGTAATGAGCGATCGAGGCACTGTTTGCCTCCAGCTTTTCGCCGACCAGGGCGGCATAGTCGTCCTGCAGATCCTCGGCGATGCGGAAGCCGTTCTGGTTCATCACCATGTTCACGTCCCGGCCGCTCCGGGCGAAGGCGTCCTGCAGCACGCGGGCCAGATCCTCGGCGTCCTGCTTCTTGCGGACGCTCCAGCCCTCGAGGTTGACGAACATGGTGTGGCGGGCGGCGTCATAGGTGACGCGTTCGGAGAGATTGAGGTTCAAGAGGTCGTTCATCAGCCCCATCGGCTCCTCCCGGAAGATGCGCGCATCCATCAGGGCGACGTTTTCGATGATCGGCCTGAATTCCATCTGATCCAGGATGTCGCGCTGCAGGTCTATGCCGGGAGCGATCTCGATCAGCTCCAGCCCCTTGGGGGTCAGCTGCAGCACGCAGCGTTCGGTCACGTAAAGAACCGGCTGCGAGCGCTGCGAGGCGTAAGGCCCGGAAAAGGTGATCTGTTCGATCAGCCGCACGAATTTCTTGTTGCGGCCTTCCTGAACGATGCGCAGCTCGCCGTTTTCCACAGCAACCTTCAGCCCGCCCGCAGTGAAGGTGCCGGCAAAGACCACGGCGCGGGAGTTCTGCGAGATGTTGATGAAGCCGCCGCAGCCGTTCAGGCGGCCGCCGAAGCGGGAAGCGTTGACGCTGCCCTCGGCGTCGCATTCGGCCATGCCGAGGCAGGTGAGGTCCAGCCCGCCGCCATCGTAGAAATCGAACATCTGGTTCTGGTCGATGATGGCGTCAGCATTGGCCGAGGAGCCGAAGCTGGAGCCGCCTGCCAGCACCCCGCCAACGGCGCCGGCCTCTGTGGTCAGGGTGATGTAGGGGGTGGCTTTTTCCTCGTTGGCCACGGCGGCCACACCGTCGGGCGCGCCGACGCCGAGGTTCACGGCACCGTTGGGCGGCAGTTCAAAGGCGGCGCGGCGGGCGATGATCTTGCGCTGATCCAGCGGCATCTTGGGGATGCCGCCCAAGGGCACCCGGATTTCGCCCGACAGCGCCGGATTGTGCTGCACGCCGTAGTTCATCCGGTGCATCTCCGGGTCATCGGCGACACAGACGCAGTCCACCAGCAGGCCGGGGATCTTCACGTCTTTGGGTTTGATCGAGCCGTCCTCGACGATGCGCTCCACCTGGGCGATGACGATGCCGCCGTTGTTGTGGGCCGCCATCGCCTGGGCCAGGCAATCCAGCGTCAGCGCCTCGCGTTCCATGCTGATGTTGCCGGAGCGGTCGGCGCTGGTGCCGCGGATGAAGGCAACGTCGATCTTGGTGGCCTTGTAGAACAGCCAGTCTTCGCCATCGACCTGGACGTATTTGACGATGTCTTCTTCGGTCACCTTGTTGACCTTGCCGCCGCCGTGGCGCGGGTCGACATAGGTGTGCAGTCCGACCTTGGAGAACAGGCCGGGCTGGCCCGCGGCGCAGGCGCGGTAAAGCTGGGAGATCACCCCCTGCGGCAGGTTGTAGCCGCAGATCTTGTTTTCCTGCGCGGCCTGGGCGACCTTGGGCATGCGGCCGAAATTGCCGGCAATCACCCGCCGCAACAGGCCGTCGTGATGCAGCCGCCCGGTGCCCAGCCCCTTGCTGTCGCCGGCGCCGGCGCACATGATCAGGGTCAGGTCGCGGGGGGCGCCTTGGTCCAGAAACCGCTTTTCCAGCGCCGCGTGCAGCATCTCCGGGATGCAGCTTTGCACGAACCCGGTGGTGGTCACGACATCCCCGTCCCGGATCAGCGCCATCGCCTGTTCGGTGGTGGTTGTCTTGTCTTTCATGGCGGCGCGTCCTCCCCGATGCCGGTTGCCGTCCGGTCAGGATCGGTGTCCTGACGGCGGGATGATCGGGAATGTTAGGCCCGCGCGCAGGCGCGCCTGTCCTTCGATTGCGTCAGCGGACCGGGGACCTGCGACATCGGCCGGCGCTGGCTGGCGGAAAGTTTCCGATCGGCGCCTGTAATTTCCGCGCCGGGGGCTTTTTGTATACTGCGGCCGGCTGACGGGCCTAGAAAAAGCTTGCCCCGGCGTCCTGCCAGTCGCTTAGCGTGATGCCTTCGAACGTCACAGAGCAGCCGTCCGCGAACGCAAAGACCAGCCCGTCGTCCGTGTCCATCGCCTGTGCGCTCCACGAATGCGGGCCGATGATTTTGGTCCGGTCGACGCCAAGCTCGAAGTCGGTAATCGTGTCCGCGCCTGATTTCCGGGTGTTGAACACGAAGCAGTCCGCGCCCTCACCGCCGGTCAGCACATCATTTCCCTTGCCGCCGGCAAGTGTGTCGTTTCCCGTGCCCCCTTCCAGGGTGTCGCGGCCTGATCCGCCCCTCAGAACGTCATTGTGGCTGCCGCCTGACAGGAAGTCGGCTGCGCCGCCGCCCTTCAGCCTGTCCGCGCCGCTGCCGCCGTCCAGGCAATCGCTGCCCCGGTTTCCGGCCAGGATGTCCCTGCCGCCGCCCCCTTGCAGGTCGTCATCACCGGACTTGCCGGAGAGGACATCCGCACCCTTGCGGCCAAAGATGAAATCCTGCCCGGAGCCGCCGCTGAGAACATCATCGCCGGCAGTGCCCGCGATCCTGTCCATTGCGGCAAAGGCATCTTTTTGCAGGTTCTGAACATCAGTATTGCGCAGGATAACGTCTGACAGCGTCGTGTCCCAAAGCGCCTTCAGCTCGTCTGCCGGGATGCCGTCGCGGCCCTCGCTCCAGAACGGGTCGCCATCGCGCAGCCGGGTAAATTGATCAATCATGACAAGCGAGAACGTCTGCCCCAGCAGCCCGCTGCCAAAGGCGTCCTCGGCCAGGCCGCCGATCCAGGCGTCCACCAGATCTGTATCGCCATAAGCCTGTTCCAGCTTGGCGGCCAGTACAGCGTCGGAGGTAATGTCAGAGAAGCGTTCCGCACGCGGCAGGCCCAGAGCCTCGCGCAGCTCATTATAGCTGGCCACGCCCATGTCGCGCCCGCGCTGGATGTTCAGCGCCGCCAGATCCAGCCCGCCCGCGCCCGGCGGCCCGAACAGGAAGGAGCGCACGTCCTCCACCACCTTGGTGTCGATGGCTTCGGAAGTCTGGGTGGCCGCCCCGCGCAGGACATTTTCGACCATGCCATTCTGGCTGACCAGATGCGGCTGAAAAAACGCATCGCGCAGCGCCAGCGGGTCCAGCTGGGTGCCGTTTTCGGTGACCCGCTGCAGGTTGGCCGACAGCAGGGTGTGCCCGAGCCGGTAGACGGCGCTGGAGAATTCGATCGCAATCCCCGGGTTCACATCCGGGTCATGGCCCTGGTAGGCGCCAAAGGCATTTTCGCCCAGCAGGACCGGCAGAAACTCCTTGAATGTGATGGCTTGCACCAGCGCCTCGACCCGGGCGCGGGCGGCCTCAAACAGCTGATCATCCGTCAGCGACGGATCCCTTGCCGCCAGCTCCTCGACCAGCCGGTTGTGCTCGCGGGTGAACAGCGTGTGCATCGAGGTCAGGGCAACGTTTTCGGCAGCGCGGACATCGCCGGTCAGGAAACCGTCGCCTTCGAGGTTCAGGAAATGATCCTCGGTCATCTTCAGTTTGCCGCCTTCGCCCCGCATCGCGGCGACCATCTCTGCGGTTGAGCCATAGATCATCGAGGCGTCGATGCAGGCGGTGATCTCATTGAGGAATTCCCCGTCGTGCTGTTCCACCCGGGTGAACGGAATGATGGCGGTGCCGGTGCCAAAGGGATCGAAGAACGGATCGCCTGCCGGAACTTCAATGTTCGCACGCACGCCGCTTTCGGTGCCGGTCAGTGACAGGTCATGGTCTAGGAACTGACCCCAGATCCAAAGAAAGTCTGATGCTCCGGCGGCATTCGCCGTTTCTCCGGTCTGGGCTGACAGTATGTTGGACAGTTCGCGCGGGTTCGGCCGGTCCCCACCCGCCATTTCGCCATCCGGCCCCAGCCCGCTGTCCGCCAGTCTCAGCAGTTCCGTGCCGGTTGCGCCCCAGTCAGGATGGTCTGGATTTGCGGACGTGCCATCGGAGGGCCGTACGGCCCCAATCTGTAAACTGGACATGTGATCCCCCAATCACTCGTAAAAAAACACTGTCACCGGAATTGCCGTCGCGCGGCCCGAAAGCGCTGTGCCCCCCGTGCCGCCGAACGCCGATATCCCCCGCACATGCACCCCTGCGCGGACTGCAGGTTTCAGGTAGTGCTTCACGATTTCGTGTCAAACCGTGTGATCGCGTGATTGCGCGGCGCGGGCAGGGCAAGGCTGCCAAGGGGCAGCTGCCGCACGGAGCGGGGGAGGGTCAGGCTTGCCTGGCTTGCAGTGCGGCGCTCCCGGCGTCCGGGGTGCCTGTCCATTTGGCGATCTGATCCAGCAGTTCCTGCTTGCGCACGGGTTTGGACAGGAAACCCACCATGCCCGCCGCGCGGCAGGCGGCCTCATCAGTGCTCAGCACATTGGCGGTCAGGGCCAGGATCGGGCAGGGCGCGCGGCCGTTCTCCTGCTCCCACGCCCGCAGCCGGCGGGTCGCCTCAAGCCCGTCCATCACCGGCATCGACATATCCATAAGCACCAGATCGAACGGCTGCGCCGCAAAGGTCTCGACCGCCTCCTGGCCGTTGCTGCAAATGGTCATCTGGATGCCGGACGGGCCGAGCATCTTCTTCAGAACCAGCTGGTTGGTGCGGTTGTCCTCCGCCACCAGCAGCCGCAGGCGGCTGAATCCTGCGCCCGCTGGCGCGGCTGCCGCAGCCAGCGCAGCCGGGGCAGCAGGCTCTGCGCCGGGCTGCAGCGCCACTTGCAGCATCCGCAGCAGCACCCTGTTGCGGGCAGGTTTCATCAGCACGTGCAAGGTCCTGCACTGCTTGAGCGCCTGGTATTCCGAGATCAGCCGGCTGCCGACGCAGAACACCACCGGCAGCTCCCGGCAGCCGGGCAGGCCGTGCAGCCGCTGGCACAGCTGCCTGGCCTGTTCCAGCGGCACGCTGTTTTCCACCAGCACCAGGTCCGGCTGCTGCTGCCGGGCGGCCAGCGCTTCCACCTGCTCCAGCAGCTCTGCCGCCCCGGGCGGGACCATCGTGTCCGCCCCCCAGTAGGCCAGCTGGCGCAGCCGCACATCGCGCGAGAACGGCAGATCGGCCACCACGGCAACCCGTTTGCCGGCCAGCGGCCTGGAAGGCGCCGGTGACGGAGCCGCAACCGGCAGCGTCAGGCACACAGTGAAGCAGGAGCCCTTGCCGGCCTGCGAGACCACGTCGATGCGCCCGCCCATGGCCTGCGCCAGCCGCGAGGAGATGGCCAGCCCCAGACCGGTGCCCTCAAAGCGCCGTGCGGTGGTGCTTTCCACCTGCTCGAAGGCGTGGAAGATCTGGCCGATGCTGTCTTCGGGGATGCCGACGCCCGTGTCGCGGACGTCGATGCACAGCGGAATGTTGTGGCTGGGATCGTAATTCAGCGTGATGCTGATGTGGCCCTCCAGAGTGAATTTGACGGCGTTGCCGACCAGGTTCATCAGGATCTGCCGCACCCGGCCGCTGTCGCCGATGAACTCCGGCGGCGTGTGCTCGGGGATGTCGATGCAGATTTCAACGCCCTTGGCGGTGGCGCTCGGCGACATCAGCGTGGCCACATCATAGATCACATCGCGCAGGTTGAACGGCTGCTGCAGCATCTGCGCCTTGCCGGCTTCCAGCTTGGAAAAGTCGAGAATGTCATTGACGATGCGCAGCAGCGCCTCGGAGGAGGCGAGGATCGTGCTGGTGCAGGACGTCTGTTCCGGGGTCAGCCGGGTTTCGTTCAGCACCTCCGCCATGCCCAGAACGCCGTTGATCGGGGTGCGGATTTCATGGCTCATGGTGGCCAGAAAACGGGACTTCGTCTCCGTTGCGGCCTCTGCGCGGGCCTTTTCCTGCTGCAGACGCTCGGCAATCCGCTTCTTTTCCTGCAGGCTCGCGGCCAGCGTGTCGAGCGCTGCGAATACGGCGCGAATCTCGTCTTCGGCCTTTGGCGGGCCGGATTGCTCGCCGCTGGCCAGCCGCTGCAGCTTGGCGGCGGCCGATTGGATCGCCGCTGAAATGGCGTGGGCCTTGCGCATCGAAAAGATCAGTGCCGCGGCCATGATCAGCGCGGTCCCCGTCAGCCCGAGCACAAAGATGCGGGACAGCGCCTGGTTGGTTGCCGCCACGGTGTGCTCCGCGTGCGCCGCCGCAAGGGCGGTCACCAGCGCGGCCTGCCGGGTGACGGCTTCGCTGCTCATCATCAGCGCGCTGAGCGTGGGGATCTCTTGGGCCGGCTTGATGCTGAGCAGAACCACTGCCATCTGGCACCATTCCGCCAGCGCCTGGTTCAATGCTTCAGCTTCACCGCGGAGCGGCGCCGGCAGGGGCTGCTGCAGGAGGGCGCTCAGATCGCGGTTGATGACCTGAAGATGCGCCTGGAATTCTGCGGCCACGTCCTCCTGCGGGATCAGCCGGGTCATCGCCAGCACGTCCTGGGCATAGGTTTGGGCGGCCGTGATGCCGGTGCTGACGCTGCTGGTGCGGCGGGTGACTTCCAGGGCGGCCTCCAGAACGGCGTCCTTGCGGCTGGACGCATAGACCGCCATGCCGCCGACCAGCAGCACAGCAAACAGCGCCGCAACCGTAATCACAAGAACCGGCAGGACGATGGATCGCTTGATGATCATGAACGGATGCCTTCAGCCGCGCGCATCAATTGGCCGGCAGGATCGGAGTGGGCACATTGGTTTCATTGTCCGTCAGTGTCTCAAGAAAGGCCATGAGGTCTGCAATGTCGCCCTCGCTGGCGGCAAACCCCGCGATGTCCGTTTGCCGCTCAACGCCCGCCGCGCCGCCATCGGCGTAATGGCGGAGGACCGCAGGCAGCGACGGCAGCGAGCCGTCGTGCATATAGGGTGCCCGCAAGGCGATGTTCCGCAGGCCCGGGGTTTTAAAGCGGAAGTACCCGGCGGGATCCTGCGGTGACACGCCGCCGCTGCCCAGGTCCGAGGCGGGCAGGCCGATGTCGTGCATTTTGTTGTCGGTGAACATCCAGCCGGAGTGGCAGGACACGCAATTTGCCCGCCCGGTGAACAGCGCAAAGCCGCGTTTGGCGGCCTCCGGCACTGCGGCGTCATCGCCGCTGACCCAGCGGTCAAAACCGGCAACCCCGCTGACAATGGTGCGCTGATAGGTGGCGAGGGCGGTGAGGATGGTTTCCTTGCGGATGCCCTGGCCGGGAAACAGCCGCTCGAACCAGGCCTTGTATTCGGTCACTGCCGTCAGGCGGGCGGTAATGTCCTCAAAACTCGCGTTCATCTCATCCGGGGCGGTGATCGGCCCCACTGCCTGTTCCTCCAGGCTGGCCGCGCGCCCGTCCCAGAACAGCGGCGTGATCCAGGCAGCATTCAGGATCGTCGGCGCATGGCGGTGCACGGGGTTGTCGGCGGCGCCGATCGCCTTGGGCACCGGGGTTCCCCAGCCGAAAGAGGGGTTGTGGCAGCTGGAGCAGCTGATGTTCTGTGCGCCGGACAGGCGCGGGTCGAAGAACAGCATCTTGCCCAGGGTGGCAATTCCGCGGTCATAGGGCGCGTTCTCCGGAAACGGCACGGTATCCGGACGCCGGAACGCATCGAGCCCGGCGGGTTGCGCCAGGCTCTGGACGGCCCAAAACAGCAGCGGCACCACGGCGGCGGCAGCTTTCCACTGCATTCAGGACCTCCTCTTGCAATCCATTCCTACCTATCCGGAATGGCAGCTTCTGAGAAGGCCGTTAATTTTACGTGAGCCATACATGTTTGCTGCGGCTGAGGAGGCGGGTATCCGCCCGGATTCATGGCTTGCCGGACACTTTCTTGGGGCCAATGCGCCGCGTGATCAGCCAGGGGCCGGTCTTCAGCACCATCAAAGCAAATCCTGCGGTCCACACCACGGCGGAAACCGTGATCCCGTCCCAGCCCGCGGCAAGCTCTGCACTGCCCGCAAGACGCAGGGCGGCCGCGCCCAGCAGCAGCATGAAGGCAAGCGTCAGGGCCGGGCCTGCCACCAGCGGGCGGCCGCTGTGGCCCATGGTGGCGCGCATCATTACCGCAAGGGTCATGCCGCCGATGGCGCCGATGCCCAGGATATGCGCCGCCGCCGCGGGCTGCAGCAGGCCGAAGGGCACGCCGCCCGCCGCGATCAGCCCCGCGGGCACCAGCGCATAGGCCAGGTGCAGCATCAGCAGCAGCGGATCCGGCAGGGTGGCAAGGCTGCGCCAGCGCGCCAGCCGCAGCAGGTGCAGCAGGCCCGCGGCCAGCAGGAGCGCGCCGCTGACGGCGGCCCAGGGCGCTGCGGTCCAGGCCACCAGCGCCGCCGCGCCAAAGACCAGCGTCACCGCGTCGAACTTGCCAAAGGGCGCGGGCATTTTCGCAGCCCCCTGTTTCGCCAGCCAGTTGCGGGTGAAGCTGGGAATGATCCGCCCGCCGATCAGCATGATCAGAAAGATCAGAACCGCAATGCCCAGGCGGCGCGAGACATCCGCCGCGCCTTCGGTCATCGCTTCAAGGTGAAAGCATAGGTTGGCGAGGCCCAGCAGGGTGACCGGTACCAGAACCTTGAGGTTGCGCCAGTTTTCACCGGCGATGATCTCGCGCGCGATCATTGCGATGACGGCGGCCAGAAAAGCGCAGTCGACCAGCAATACCCCCAGCGCGGGCAGGTCCAGCCAGCCGGCCATCGCCAGCCGCCCCAGCAGCCACAGTCCGGAAAGCAGCGCCAGCGGCCAGCCGCGGGCAGGCATCCGCCCGGTCCAGTTCGGCACCGCAGTGAACAAAAAGCCCGCAACCACGGCGGCGCCATAGCCAAAGATCATCTCGTGAATGTGCCAGTCTGTTGCCTGGAACGGCCCGCTATACCCCAGGTCGCCGCGCCAGATCAGCAGCCAGGCGGGCACCGCCAGCAGGGCAAACAGGCAAGCGCCCAGAAAGAACGGCCTGAAGCCGAAGGAAAATAGAACAGGTCCGGTATATTCGGTTCGCGCAGCCATGGTGGCCTCCTTGCGTCCGGTCAACGAAGGGCGGGCGGCACTGGTCAGGTGCCGCCCGCCGGTTCAGCGCAAGGGACGCAATCTTTCGCCGAACCCCGTGGATCAGCTCCGGCGGGCAGGGTCGAGGGAGGCTACCCCGGTTCCGGGTGCCGGTTTTTCCCGCACGGTTGTTTCCTCTGGCCTCACTATGCGATAACGGCGGGGAGACCTCTTTGTCCTTCAGCAAACTTGCGGTGCATTCTTGTCCAAGCTCGACGAAAGCCTTCTGACCGGTCTGCCGCCCTTCAGCCTCCTGGAGCGCAGCCAGATCCGCGAAATCCTCGATCAGGCGCTGCCCAAGCGCTATGACGAGGGGGCGGAGATCTTTCATGAGGGCCATGACGCCGAACGCTTTCACCTGCTGCTGGACGGTTACATCCGGGTGGTGAAGACCACCGAAGGCGGTGAGCAGATCATCGCGCTGCATATTTCACCGGGCCAGCTGTTCGGCATCGCGCCTGCGCTGAACCGCGACACCTATCCGGCCACCGCCATCGCCGCCTCGGAATCGCTGGCGCTGTCCTGGCCGGTGCGGTTGTGGGGGGAGTTCACCGCCACGTACCAGGGCTTTGCCACCGAAAGCTACAACACCCTGGGCCAGCGGCTCGGCGAGATGCAGACGCGGATCACCGAACTGGCCACGCAGGCGGTGGAACAGCGGGTGGCAGCGGCGCTTCTGCGGATGGTGACCCAGTCGGGCCGCAAGGTGGAGGAGGGGATCGAGATCGCCTTCCCGGTGACCCGCCGCAATATCTCGGAGATGACCGGCACCACGCTGCACACGGTCAGCCGCTTGCTGTCGGCCTGGGAGAAAGACGGCGTGGTGAAATCCACCCGCAAGCACATCGTGGTCACCGCCCCGCACAGGCTGGTGGTTTTGAGCGGGGCGCAGGGGTAGCAGCAGGGGGAGCAACTGGCGGCAGACCGGCCAGTGTTCCGCTGTCCGGCTTGTTCCATCACGGACAGAGCGCGGATCAGCCCAAGCATCCCCGGTGGCAGACATGCCTGCGCAACAGCTGTCAGGCCACTTGCAGCAGGTATTCCCGGCGCCGTCTGGCAGCCCGGCTATGCCCGGTGTTCAGGATGGTTGACCGTTCCGGGGCGGACTCAGGTGTCTTCGGAGTCCTTCGAGGGCGGGTTGCCGCGCTCATACTGAAGCCGGGAACGTCTCAGGCGCTCAATCTTGTTGCGGCGCATTTCGTTTTCGTCCTCCAGGATTTCACGCGCTGCACGCGCGGTCTTTTCCATCGCCGTCTCCTTGCGGGTCAGGCCGGCAAGTTTCAATTCCTCAGTGTTAAGCTTGGACATCTGTTCACTCCTGCGAGGCTGATTTTGGGAGAGTTCCATTGCGCGCGCGAAAGCTCGGTTCGGACCTGCTCCCGGGTGCGGCAAGGGGCCGATGGAAGCGGCGCAGCTGCGGCGGCGCCGGTAAAGCGTCGCAGGTTACGCGGCGGCGGGGAGGTCCGCTTGGAAACCGGCGGTGTTAACGGCCGAGAGGAATGCGTCACGGGCGGCGCCGACAGGCGCGAGACAATCCATGACGGCATCGATCTTTTCAATCGCAACATCTCTGTTGCGGTCGGAAACCGGCCAAGCTTTCTGCAGCCAGAAATGGGCTTGTTCGATTGTGGTGATTTTTTGGGTCCGGCCCTCGGAAGGCAGGAAAATGGTCATGGGAGTGCCCCAGGAAATTTCTATCAAGTTCTATCTTTCTGTGCTTTTTGGAAAACCGCGTCTGACAGACAGTTTTGGCAGATGCGGGAAACGGGAGCATTGCAACATGCTCCCGCTAGAGGTCTCAGGCCGTCAGCGTCTTATGCGAGGGCAAGGTTGCTGGCGGACTCGCGTCCGTCGCGGCCGCTTTCGATGTCGAAAGTCACGGCCTGGCCGTCGTCAAGCTGCTGGATGCCAGCGCGTTCCAAGGCGGAAATGTGGACAAAAATGTCCCGCGATCCGTGCTCGGGCGCGATGAAACCAAAACCTTTTTGAGAATTGAACCATTTCACGGTGCCATTGGCCATCGTGTCGTCTCCTTTTGAAATGCTATCCGCAACACGCGATAGCCCGGCCCAGTGTCAACATCGGAACAACTGGGGCCGTGAGGAAACAGAAGGTCGTAGGAAGCGCTTTGCTCCACCAAGGTGGGGTATGCGACTCGCGATTGCAAGGGACCATCAGTGATATCTTCAAAATAGTTTTTATATGGCCGCCATGACGCCCCTTAACTGCTCGCGGAACGCCATCTCCTCCAGCCCGTATTCCTCGCACGCATCAACCAGCGTGTGGAACGGCGCGATCGGGCAGCCGGGGCAGAGCATCTGGCGGTTCATGAACTCGCCCGCGCAGGCCGGCCAATGGTGGAACAGCTCGGAAAGCGGCAGGTCGGGATTGTCGAAATCTGGGCGTCGCATGGCCTGTCCTCCTTTTCCTGCATTTTGCGTGCAGCAATGCGCCCGGTCTTTGCGCTTCAACAACATATCCGGCAGTGCGCGCAGTTAGGCAGGGCCTATCCGCAACTGTACTCAGGACCGCGATATGTCAGAGATACTTACCAAGTCGCGGGCCAGGAACGTGTTCTACGGGGGCTCCTTGTTCTTCGTCGTCGTGTTCGTGGCCATGACCGCGCACAGCCACCGCTTCATCGTGAACACATCCACCGCTGGCATGGAGCTGACCGACGAGGTGCGCCAAGGCAAGCATGTGTGGGAGCGTCATTCCTGCATCAACTGCCACACGCTGCACGGCGAGGGCGCCTATTTCGCACCGGAAGTGGGCAATGTGATGACCCGCTGGGGCGTGCTGGATGACCCCGAAGGCGCCTATGAAATGCTCAATGGCTGGATGAAGGCGCAGCCCTCCGGCGTCGAGGGCCGCCGCCAGATGCCGTACTTCGAACTGACCGAGGAAGAGACCAAGGCCTTGTCCGAATTCCTGCGCTGGGCGGATCAGACCGATACCCAGAACTGGCCGCCGAACGACGCGGGCTGAGGGGAGAAAAGCAATGAAATATCAATCTCAAAAAGTGGCCTATGCCTATTTCATGGTGGCAATGGGCCTGTTCGCCATTCAGGTTCTGGGCGGTCTGCTGGCCGGCTGGATCTATGTCTGGCCCAACACCTTGAGCGAGCTTCTGCCGTTCAACATCGTGCGGATGCTGCACACCAACGCGCTGATTGTCTGGCTCTTGCTGGGCTTCTTCGGTGCCGCCTATTACCTCGTGCCGGAAGAATCCGAGCGTGAGCTGTTCTCGGTGAAACTCGCCTATATCCAGCTGGCAATTCTTGTCGTTGGCACGCTGGGCGCAGTCGGCTCCTACCTTGTTGGCATCCACGGCGGGCGGGAGTTCCTGGAGCAGCCCCTGTGGGTCAAGTTCGGCATTCTGGTTGCGGCGGTGATCTTCCTTGTGAACATCTCCCTGACCGTGCTGGCAGGCCGCAAGACGGCGATCACCAACATCCTCCTGATGGGCCTGTGGCTGTTGTCGCTCCTGTGGATCTTCGCCTTCATCAACCCGGACAACCTCAGCTTGGACAAGATGTACTGGTGGTTCGTTGTTCACCTGTGGGTCGAAGCCACCTGGGAACTGGTGATGGCCGCGATCCTTGGCTACCTGATGCTGAAACTGACCGGCGTTGACCGCGAGGTGGTGGAGAAATGGCTCTATGTCATCGTGGCGCTGGCCCTGTTCTCCGGCATCCTCGGCACCGGCCACCACTTCTTCTGGATCGGCACGCCCGGCTACTGGCAGTGGATCGGCTCGATCTTCTCGACCCTCGAAGTGATCCCGTTCTTCGCGATGATGAGCTTTGCCTTCATCATGGTCTGGAAGGGCCGCAAGAACCACCCGAACAAGGCCGCGCTCCTGTGGTCGCTCGGGGCATCCACCGTGGCCTTCTTCGGCGCTGGCGTCTGGGGTTTCCTGCACACGCTGCACGGGGTGAACTATTATACCCACGGCACACAGATCACCGCCGCCCACGGGCACCTCGCGTTCTACGGCGCCTATGTGGCGATGAACCTGGCGATGTTTACTTATGCGATGCCGCAGCTCAAGAACCGCGATCCCTATAACCAGGTGCTGAACATGGCGTCCTTCTGGCTGATGACCGGCGGCATGGCCTTCATGACCTTCGTGCTGACCTTTGCCGGCACCATCCAGACCCACATGCAGCGCATTGTCGGCGACTACTTCATGGACGTGCAGGACCAGCTGGGACTGTTCTACCTGATGCGCCTCGGCTCTGGCGCGGTGGTGGTCTTGGGCGCGCTTCTGTTCATCTACGCAACCGTTGTGGTCCGCCGCGAAGTCATCAAACCCGGCCCCGTGGCCGTACCGGGAGAGTAAGCCATGAACGCGATGAATATGCCTTCCGTGCCCTTCTACCGTCCCGCAGGCGATGAATGCACCGTCTTCGAGATGGCCCAAGCCAACGGTCTGCCCCTTCTTCTGAAGGGGCCCACCGGCTGCGGCAAGACGCGGTTCGTGGAACATATGGCGGCCCGGCTCGGGCTGCCCCTCCACACCGTTGCCTGCCATGACGACCTGTCCGCCGCCGACCTGATCGGGCGCTACCTGCTGAAAGGCGGGGAGACGGTTTGGGTCGACGGCCCGCTGACCCGCGCGGTGCGCGAGGGCGGCATCTGTTACCTCGATGAGGTGGTGGAGGCCCGCAAAGACGTGGCCGTGGTGCTGCACCCCTTGACCGACGACCGCCGCCGCCTGGTCATCGACCGCACCGGCGAGGAGCTGGCAGCCCCCAAGCCCTTCATGCTGGTGGCCAGCTACAACCCCGGCTACCAGAACATCCTGAAGAAGCTGAAACCCTCGACCCGGCAGCGCTTCCTGTCGATCGGCTTCGACTTCCCGGAGGCTTCTGCCGAAACCGCGGTGGTTGCGTCTGAGAGCGGGCTGGACGAGGACCGCTCCGCCGCGCTGGTGCGCTTGGCGGGCCATATCCGCAAGCTCTCCGGTATGGATCTGGAGGAAGGTGTGTCCACCCGCCTCTTGATCTACGCCGCGACGCTGATCGCCAAGGGCATGGGCGTGGAGCGCGCGGTGGAGGCCGCCATCATTGAACCCCTCAGCGACGAGAGTGACGTGCAGCAAGCGCTGCGCGACCTTGCCGCCAGCGTCTACGGGTGATGCCATGATCCACGCTCTCGACCTTCTGGAACCCGAAGAAACGGTTGGCAACCTGTGGCACGGCATGGCCACACGGATCGGCGCCGCAGAGGATGGGGCCGAACACACCGTCCGGTTCGAGGACATGCGCGCCAGCGCGGCGGCGCTGTTCCGGGCGCTGGGCGGGGCCGGGGGCGTGGAAATCCAGGTGGCGCCTGCGGTGCTGTCGGATCACCGCCCGGACCGGCTGCGCCGCATCGGCACCCCGCGGGAAATGGTGCATGTGGCCGGCTTTGACGGCGAGCGCCTGCGCCTGCCACCGGAAATGGCCGCATTTTCAAGCCGCGAGTTGAACCGCAAGGCCTACCTGTGGCTGGCCGCAATGGCCGCCATGATCGAATTGCCGGACCGCAACGAGGACCGCTATCAAGCCGACCAGCTGGAGATCGCCGCCAATGCCCGCGCCGCCGACAAGGTGTTTGCCGCCTGTCCGGGGCTGCGGTCTGCCTATGGCGACTTTTGTGCCTATATTGCCGGGACGCGCAAACGCAACGGACTGCCGCGGTTCGAGGCGCGGATCGAACGTATGGTGCTGGACCAGATCGGTTCCGACTGCCGGATTGCCGAACCCTGCACCTGCACCGCCCCGCGCGGTTACCGGACGTTTCAGCCGGTGCCGTTCTGGCTGCGCTTGGCCGCACCGCAGGCGGGCAGGGGGGCTGCCCCCGAAGCGGAGGAGATGAAAACACCCGGTCTCGCCGTCTCTACCCGCAAGACGGCGAAACGGCAGGATCAGGACCAGACCACCCGCAAGGACAGCTTCATCGTTCACCGGTTCGAATCCATCCTGTCCTGGGCCGAAAGCCTGAACATCAACCGGATGGTCGATGACGACGACAACGAGAACGCCCAGAAAGCGGCGGAGGATCAGGACAATCTCACCCTCTCGCAGCACATGAAACGCGCTGCGTCGCGGCTGCGGATCTCGCTGGACCTGTCGCCGCAGGATGCCGAGCACGAGCGGCTGGCGGGGCAGTTCACCTATCCCGAATGGAACCACCGGCTGGGCAAGCACATGCCCGCCCACGCCCGCGTTCTGGAAGCCGAGGGCAAGCCCGCGGACAGCTTCCAGCCCGACCCGCGGCTGGTGTCCCGGGTGCGCCGCCAGTTCGCGCCGCTGCACCCGCGCCGGGTGATGCTGCCGCGGCAGCTGGACGGCGATGAGCTGGATCTGGAAGCGGTGGTGAAATCCCATGTCGATCTGGCCTGCGGCCAGCAGGGTAGCGACCGGGTCTGGCAGGCCAGCCGCCCGATGGCCCGCGACCTGAGCGTGGCGGTGCTGATGGACTGCTCCCGCTCGACTGAGGCCACGGTCGGCGACCGCCCGGTGATTGAGACCGCCCGCGAGGCGCTGGCAGCCCTGGCCAGCGGCATTGCCACCGCAGGCGACCGGCTGGGCATCTGGGGGTTCTCCTCCCTGCGCCGCGACCGGGTGTTCCTGACCCGCGCCAAAGGCTTCGAGGATCCGATGTCCGAGGCGGTCACCGCCCGCATCGGCGGCTTCAAACCCGGCCACTACACCCGCCTTGGCGCGGCAATCCGCCATGCCTCTGCCCAGCTGGCCGAGGAAGGATCCGAACGCCGCCTGCTTCTGGTGCTGACCGATGGCAAGCCCAACGATCTGGACCACTATGAAGGCGTGCACGGCATCGAGGACAGCCGCATGGCGGTACGCGAGGCGCGCGCCCTAGGCCAGTCGGTGCATGGCGTGGTGATCGACGCCGACGGGCAGGACTGGTTTGCCCGCATCTTCGGGCGCGCGGGGTTCACCCTGCTGCCCGACCCGGACCGGCTGCCGCGCGCGCTGCCGGAAATCTATCAATCCCTGACCATGGAGCACTGAGATGAAACGCATCCTCTCTTTGGCCCTGCTGGCCCCTTCCAGCGCCTTTGCCACCACGTTCGAGCGTCCGATCCCGCAGCCGCAAACCGAAACCGCGGAGTTCTGGTTCCTGATCGGCTCCATCGCCCTGATCGTCAGCCTGGGGTTTGTCCAATACCTGGTGAGCCGGCGATGACACCGCGGCCTTCCTGGCGGCTGCTGGCGGCGCTTTACCCGTTCGGGGCGGGCGCGGCGGCCGTCAACATCTTCTTTGCCTCGCTGATCGCCAGCTGGATCGGCTGGCGGGTGCTGACCCCATATGAGTCGGTGGCCTGGGGGCTGCTGCTGGGGCTGCCTTTGACCTATGTCTTTGCCCGCCATATCGAGCGGCTGAAGCAACAGGCGGACGGCGGCTGACCCCGCCGCATGGCCAAATGAAAAGGGCCCTGCACTGCAGGGCCCTTGAACCGTTTGAAACCGGCGGGACTTCAGGTGGCAAGGCGGCTCGGGGGGGATGGGGGAGCCGCCTTGCCGCGGGATCAGCCTTCTGCTGCCAGCAAGCCGGCCTCTTCCGCTGCCTGCACCTCAGCCAGGTCGGCTTCGCCATCGGCGTTGGAGTCGATGGTGGCAAAGGTTTCCGCGGTCAGATCCGGATAGGCCGCCTGCAGTTCCTCCAGCGAATAGGTGCCGTTGCCGTCCGTGTCAGCCTCGGTGATGGATTCCATCGCGGCCAGCGGCGAAGCAGCCAGAGCAGCAACAGCGGCGGCGGTCAGCGCGAATTTTTTCATGTGAGACACTCCATTCGTTTGTTTGGTGTTCTACCTGCGGCCACGGTGTTCCGCGTGCCGTGGCATAGAGCTAGGGCGTGCAGGCGCCGGGCGCTATCCCCTTGGCCGCAGGAGAGAATTTCAGGCACCGCACCGCCGGAAACGGGCGCCGGCTTCGGCGCTTTGCCGCCCTGGCGGCCGGCTGGTCCTTTCTCCGCTCAAGCCCGGCAGCCGGTCCCGCAGAATTCTGCCAGTGCCGGCGCAGGCACCGGGCCGCGTCTTGAAATGGGGGAGGTCTGATACAGCGGCGGCTGCCGGACACAGCCGGACTGCCGGCGCCACGAATGCTTCGCCGCAATTCACGCGGCGGATCTGAGCATTTGGCAGAGGACCGGTGTTCCCGGTTTACCGGGCCGGAACGGCAAAGCCGCCATTCAGGGCGCTGACCGCAAGCTCTGACCCCGTGTTGCGGCTGGCCATCCGCTCCAGGTTGACGATGGTCGACAGCATGATGCGGTCATGGCTCCAGTCGCTGGGCCGCTGCAGCAGCATCGCGGTTGCCAGCACCACCCCGGCCATCGCCAAGGACACCAGCCCCCAGCCCAGCGAGTTCGGCCCCCGCGGCTGAACTGCCGTCACCGCGATAATGCGGCGCTGCAGAGACGCGCCGCGGCGGGTTTCGCGGCGGTCGACCAGCGCCACCGCCGGGCTGCGGCGCATGAACAGGCCCGGGCCGCGGGCGGCATGGGCGCAGGCGCGGATCAGGCATTCGCAATAGGCGCGCACATCGAAACCGGGCCGCGCCATCAAGGCCTGATCGCAGGCAAACTCCCGCAGCAGCCGCACTTCGCGCCGCCACATGTAAAAGGCGGGATTCCAGAACAGCAGCGGGCGCAGCATCTCCAGCAGAAACTCGCATTCGATGTCGCGCTGGCGGAAGTGCTGCAGCTCATGGGCGATGGTCAGGCGCAAATCGCGCGGGTCATTGAGCAGCGCCGAGGGCAGCACCACATAGCGCCGCAGCAGTCCGCGGGTGGAATAGGCGACGCGGATGTCATCGGACACCATCAGCTGCACCCGGCCGATGCGCTTCCAGGTGAAGGCGCCCGCCAGGTTCTGCCGCAGACGGAAGACGGACGCGGCCACATGCGCCAGGCAGAGCAGCGCCCCGGCGGCAAACGCCGCGGCAAGGGCCTGTGCCCACAGCGGCTGCAGGCTGGTGAGCCCGCGCACCGCATCCTCGCGCAGGCCCAGGGTGGCCTCGAACGTGCCGGCGCTCATGCTGACATTGCCCTGCAGGTACTGCGAGACCAGCATGTCGGAGAAATTCGGCGGATGGGCGATGACATAATGGGTGAAGGCAAGGATCAGCACCGGCGAGGCCGCCAGCAGCACAGTCATCCCGTTCAACAGCCGCAGCTGCGGCCGGTAGGCGCGGCCCAGCGGGCTGCGCGCCAGCGCCTTGCGGGCGGCGAACCACAGCAGGGTGCCCGCCAGCAGCAGGATATTCAGGTCAATATAGGCGTTCAGCAGAACATCAGTTGGCATTGTCCCCCAGCCTTTCCTCCAAGAGCGCCCGCATCTCCTCGAGCATCTCGTCGGTCACATCCTCATCATCGACCAGCCGCGCCACCAGGGCGGCGGGCGCGCCGTTGAAAAGCTTGCTCGAAAGGTTTTTCAGAGATGTTTTCTGATACTCTGCCTTGGGAACGGCGGGGCGGTAGACCAGGGAGCGGTCCTTGCGCTCGCTGGTGAGAAAGCCCTTTTGCTCCATGATCTTGAGAACCGTGGCCACTGAGGTATAGGCGCGTTCCTGCACCTTGTTCAGCTCCGCCAGGATATCGCGCACGGTGCCGCCGCCCAGGTCCCAGACGACAGTCATGAATTCCAGCTCGACCTCGGTCAGCAGGGAAGTGTCGTGTTTCTTGCGCATCGCCTCGGCAGTCCGGCTCATTTGGTGGTTCCAGTCATGCTAGGGGAAGGGGGCTCCCGTGAAAACTATTTTCTTAGAAGATGCGCGGCGGCGGGGGGGGCTGTTGTTAAAATGTGCGCTGCCGCGCGAGTCTATTCAGCAGGATTGCGGGGTGATGGGCCAGTCTTTGGGACGGTGCCTGGCGCATCTGTTCAGGGGGTTGGCTGAGACGGCCTTGAAGGGCAGGTTTGCCTTCAAGGCCCGTCTTCAGTGTGTTTAAGGGTTGCGCGTCAAGGGCAAGCCGCCTTTGGCGGGGCCTGCGGCCCCCTTGACCCGATCCGCCGGCGTCAGACCTTCCAGAAGCAGAAGATGCCCCAGGCGATCGACAGGCCCAAGGGCCACCACAGCGGCATCCCCACCAGGCCCAGCCAGGCCAGGAAGATGTAGGAGGTGCCCAAGAGGCTGATGAACAGCCGGTCGCCGCGGGTGGTGGTGAGGCCGAGCACGCCCTTGCGGGCCGCGCCGCCGGGGTGGCGGATCTCAGCGATGATCAGCACGCCGATGGCGGTGAAGATGCCGATGAACAACAGGGCAGTGGGCCAGGTCCAGGCCATCCATGAAAGCATTACACCCTCCCCATCGCGAAACCCTTCGCGATGTAGTTGCGGACAAACCAGATCACGATGGCGCCCGGAATGATTGTCAGAGTACCAGCCGCGGCCAGCAGCCCCAGTTCATAGCCCGCGGAGGACGCGGTCTTGGTCATGGTGGCGGCAATCGGCTTGGCGGCGACGGCGGTCAGTGTCTTCGCGAGCAGCAGTTCCACCCAGGAGAACATGAAGCAGAAGAAGGCCGCCACACCCACGCCCGCCTTGATCGAGGGGATGAAGATCGTCGCAAAGAAGCGCGGGAAGGAATAGCCGTCGACAAAGGCTGTCTCGTCCAGCTCCTTGGGAACGCCGCCCATGAAGCCTTCGAGGATCCAGACCGCCAGCGGGATATTGAACAGGCAGTGCGCCAGCGCAACAGCCAGATGGGTGTCGAACAGCTCCACCGCGGAGTAAAGCTGGAAGAACGGCAGCGCAAACACCGCGGCCGGCGCCATCCGGTTGGTCAGCAGCCAGAAGAACAGCTGCTTGTCGCCCAGGAAGCGGTAACGGCTGAAGGCATAGGCGGCCGGCAGCGCCACCGCGATGGAGATCACGGTGTTGATCGACACGTAGAGGATCGAGTTGATGTAGCCCCAGTACCAGCTGGGATCGGTGAAGATGGTCGCGTAGTTGTCCAGCGTGAAGGTCTGCGGGAACAGCGAGAAGCCCGACAGGATTTCATTGGTCGTCTTAAAGCTCATCGCCACCAGCCAGTAGATCGGCAGCATGAGAAACAGGATATAGACGATGGGGACGATGGATCGTTTTTGCATCGGTCTCCCTCCCTCAGTTCTGATCGTCTTTGGTCATCAGCGTGTAGAACAGCCAGCTGACCAACAGAGTGATTGCAAAATAGATGAGCGACATGGCGGCAGCGGGGCCGAGGTCGAACTGGCCAAGCGCGATTTTCACCAGGTCGATTGACAACAGCGTGGTGGAGTTGCCGGGACCGCCGCCGGTCAGAACAAACGGCTCGGTGTAGATGTTGAAGCTGTCCATGAAGCGCAGCAGGATGGCGATGGTCAGCACCGTCTTCATCTTGGGCAGCTGGATGAACCGGAACACCGCCCAGTTGGTGGCACCGTCGATCTTGGCCGCCTGGTAGTAGGCGTCCGGGATCGAGACCAGGCCCGCATAGGACAGCAGCACAACCAGTGAAGTCCAATGCCAGACGTCCATGGTGACAATGGTCACCCAGGCCGCGACGGGATCCTGCGTCATGTCATAGTTGATGCCCAGCACGTGGTTCAGGAAGTATCCCAAGAGGCCGATGTCGGGCAGGGTGAAGATGTTCCACATCGCGCCGACCACGTTCCACGGGATCAGCATCGGCAGCGCCATCAGCACCAGGCACACCGGCACCCAGAACCCCTTGCGCGGCATCGACAGCGCAATGGCGATGCCCAGCGGCACCTCGATGATCAGGATCAGGAAGGTGAACAGAAACTGGCGGCCAAGCGCCGCGTGGAAGCGGTCAGAGCGCAGGATCTGCTGGAACCAGTCCAGCCCCTGCCAGAAGAACACGTTGTCGCCAAAGGTCTCCTGCACCGAGTAGTTGACCACCGTCATCATCGGGATCAGCGCGTTGAAGGCGACCAGCGCCAGCACCGGCAGGACAAAGAACCAGGCTTTCTGGTTTTCGGTTTTCATCAGGCCGCTCCTTGTTCGTCTGCAGCGGGGGAGGTGGCAAGCCAGCCATCCACGTAAAGCCGGGTCATGTCCTGGCGGAAGGCGAGATGCACGGCACTGCCTTTTTCCGGCGCGGCGCCGTCGGTGATGGCGTTGATACGGTGGCCGCCGGCCTCGCATTCCACCACCGTGTGGCGGCCGATGTCAGAGACCTTGGTGACCGTCGCAGGCAGGCCGTGGCCTGCGAGCGAGACAAACTCCGGGCGGATGCCGATTTCGGTCTGGCCGTTTGCGGCCCCCTGAATGGGGCCTTCCAGCGCAATCTGCTGCCCGGCAAACAGGGCGGCACCGTGCTGCACGACGCAGGGCAGGATGTTCATCCCCGGCGAGCCGATGAAATGGCCGACAAAGGTATGCGCCGGGCGCTCGAACAGCTCCACGGGGGTGCCGATTTGCACCACCTCGCCCAGCTGCATCACCACCACCTGGTCGGCAAAGGTCAGCGCCTCGGTCTGGTCGTGGGTGACGTAGATCATCGTCGCCTTCACCCGCTGGTGCAGCTCCTTCAGCTTGGAGCGCAGCTTCCACTTCAGATGCGGGTCGATCACGGTGAGCGGTTCGTCGAACATCACCACGTTCACATCCTCGCGCACCAGCCCGCGGCCCATCGAGATCTTCTGTTTATTGTCAGGTGACAATCCGGCCGCCTTCTGATCCAGCATCCCGGTCACTTCGAGCATTTCGGCAATCGCCATCACCCGTTTGTGCACCGTGGCTTCGTCCCGGCCGCGGTTGCGCAGCGGGAAGGCCAGGTTGTCGTAAACCGTCATGGTGTCGTAGATCACCGGGAACTGGAACACCTGCGCAATGTTGCGCTGGTCCGGGGGCAGGGCGGTCACGTCCTTGCCGTCAAACAGGATCTGGCCTTCAGACGGCACCAGAAGCCCCGAAATGATGTTGAGAAGAGTGGATTTGCCGCAACCCGAGGGGCCAAGCAGCGCATAGGCGCCGCCGTCGGTCCAGTCGAGGTCGATTTCCTTCAGCGCGTAGTCCGAGTCGGACTTCGGCGTCGAAAGATAGCTGTGGCGCAGTTTTGAGAGAGTTATTTTAGCCATTGATGCCTCACGCCGCGCGGCTGCCGTCGGGGGCAAAGAAATATGCCTGCGCGGGGTCCATGTAGAAGTCGTGCAGCTCACCCACCTGATAGGGGTGGACGCCGTGGGCGAGGGACACCCAGCTGCCGGAACCCATGTCGAAATGGGCAGAGCTTTCGGAGCCGGAGAGTTCGGTCACCTGCACCTGTCCCGACAGCTGCACATGGGCGCCGTTCTTTGCCACTGGCAGCACGTGGTGCGGGCGGATGGCGATGGTGTAGGTGCCATCGGCCAGACCGGCGGCGGCGCCGCTCAGCTCCCAGGTGACGCCGGCGCCCAGGCGGGCCATGCTGCCCTGCTTGGTGATCTCGGCGGTGTTGATCGGCGGATCGGAAAACACCCGCGCCGCATCGACATTGCCGGGGTTGCGGTAGATCTCGGCGGTGGGGCCGAACTGGGTCACCCGGCCGCCGCGCATCAGTGCGGTCTTGCCGCCCAGAAGCAGCGCCTCCTCCGGTTCCGAGGTCGCATAGACCACCACTGCGCCGCGGCCGGCAAACAGCTCGGGCAGCTGGTCGCGCAGCTCCTCGCGCAGCTTGTAATCGAGGTTGGCCAGCGGCTCATCCAGGAACACTGCGCGGCTTTCCTTGGCAATCGCGCGGGCCAGGGCGCAGCGCTGCTGCTGGCCGCCGGACAACTCATGCGGGCGGCGGTGCAGCATCGGCTTCAGCTGCAGGATCGCAGCGGCCTCTTCCACGCGGCCTTCGATCTCCGATTTCGCCATTCCTGCCACTTTCAGCGGCGAGGCGATGTTTTCGAATACCGTCATATGCGGGTAGTTGATGAAGAACTGATGCACCAGGCTGATGTTGCGCTTCTGGGTGCTGAGACGGCTGACATCTTCGCCATCCATCAGCACCTGGCCGCTGGCCATCGGGTCGAGGCCCGCCATCAGTTTAATGAGTGAGGTCTTTCCGGAGCCGGTGGCGCCGAGGAGGACGTTGAAATGACCGGGCTCCAGCAGCAGGGATGTTTCCTTGATGTGCTGAATGGCGCCGACGCGCTTGGTCACACCCTTAAGTTCGAGTGCCATCTTGCTTTGACTTTCCGGCAGGCGGCCTGTTTGCGCGCGGGGGCAGGGCGCGCGGTATCTTGGGGAAGAAGGCCCCGGAAGACAGGAAAGGGTCTCCGGGGCCTGATGCAGCCCGGCCAGATGATGGGGATCGCTGGCCGGACCGGGAGGAGGGGCTTAGTTGGTTGCCCAGCGGGCCACCAGCTCGTCATAGTTGACGGTCTGGCCCTGCGGCTTCTCGTTCTCCAGCGGCGGCTTGGCGCCGCCATTGGCGTGCCACCACTCCGCGTCCTTCTCTTCGTTCAGGCGCGGGCCGCAGCCGCCGTAGACATTCGCCTGCTCGTCTGCGCGCTGCATACGGGCCATGGTGATGTCCATTTCTTCGGCGAGACGGTCCATGGCTTCCTGCGGCGTGAAGGCGCCGGAGTTCACGTCACCGATCTGCTGCCACCAGATCTGGGCCAGCTTCGGATAGTCCGGCACGTTGATGCCGGTCGGCGACCATGCCACGCGGTCGGGCGAGCGGTAGAACTCGACCAGGCCGCCCAGTTTCGGTGCGCGCTCGGTGAAGCTTTCGTGGTTCACGGAAGAGTCGCGGATGAAGGTCAGGCCGACGTGCGATTTCTTCACGTCCACGGTCTTGGACACCACGAACTGGGCATAGAGCCAGGCAGCCTGGGCGCGGTCCAGCGGGGTGGACTTGAGGAAGGTCCAGGAGCCCACGTCCTGATAACCGACCTTCTGGCCTTCTTCCCAGTAGGGGCCGTGCGGGCTGGGCGCCATCCGCCACAGCGGGTTGCCGTCGCCGTCAACGGTGTTGTTGCCTTCGGACTGCGGTTTCACCATGTCGGCGGTGAAGGCGGTGTACCAGAAGATCTGCTGTGCCACGTTGCCTTGCGCCAGTGCCGGCAGCGACTGGTAGAAGTCATAGGACGCCGCACCCGGAGGCGCGTATTTGCGCAGCCATTCGTCCCACTTGCGGATCGCATAGACCGCCGCCGGGCCGTTGGCGGCACCGCCGCGGGTCACGCTGGCGCCAGCCGGGTTGCAGGAGCCTTCTTCCATCCGGATGCCCCATTCGTCGATCGGCACGCCGTTCGGCTCACCCTTGGAGCCTGCACCGGCCATCGACAGCCAGGCATCGGTCATCCGCCAGCCAAGGTCCGGCGCGCGCTTGCCGTAATCCATGTGGCCATAGATCGCGGTGCCGTCGATTTCCTTGACCTGCTCGCTGAAGAACTCGGCGATGTCCTCATATGCGGACCAGTTGACCGGAACGCCCAGGTCGTAGCCGTATTTTTCCTTGAACGCGGCCTGCAGGTCTTCGCGGTCGAACCAGTCCTTGCGGAACCAGTAGAGGTTCGCGAACTGCTGGTCGGGCAGCTGGTACAGGTCGCCGTCCGGGCCGGTGGTGAACTGGGTGCCCATGAAGTCATCCAGGTCGAGACCGGGGTTGGTCACGTCCTTGAAGTCGCCTGCCATCATGTCGGTCAGGTTGTAGGCCAGCTGCAGGCGCGAATGGGTGCCGATCAGGTCGGAGTCATTGACGTAGGCGTCATAGAGATTCCGCTTGGTCTGCATCTGGGTCTGCACGGCCTGAACGACCTCGCCTTCGCCCAGGATCTGGTGGTTCACCTTGATGCCGGTGATGTCCTCGAACGCCTTGGTCAGCACCTCGGATTCGTAGGAGTGCGTCGGGATGCCTTCCGACAGCACGTTGATTTCCATGCCCTTGAACGGCTCAGCCGCCTGGATGAACCACTGCAATTCCGACAGCTGTTCGTCCTTGGTCAGCACCGAAGGCTGAAATTCCTCATCAATCCATTTTTTGGCCGCCATTTCATCGGCATAGCCAATTGATCCCGCAACCATCGCGCAAACGGCGGCTGCGGACAAAAGATACTTCCGCATCTTTTTCCTCCCTGAAAGTCGCTTATAGCCAGCTGTGCATAAGCTGCATCTGACTGCCATAGAGCTTTCATAGGTTGGAATATGTTGTCAAACTAATTTTTTAGTAAGCTTTAAGATGCTGATTTTGCTGGTGAAAAATACGCCTTGGGGCGGCCGCTTTCAACGTGCAGAGGATGCCGCGGCGCAGCATTTCCGGGAGTGACGCAACGCAAATTTTTTGCCGTGCCGGCGGTGAAAAAGCAGTCGCCGCGCCAGAGCATTCCCGCTACAGAGGCGGCATGACGCAAGACAACACATTCGAGATTTTCCTGACCGCGCCGCCGGGTCTGGAACAGGCGCTGCTGGCCGAGGCCAAGGAGCTGGGATTTGCCGCGCCCAAGGCGGTTCCGGGCGGGGTCACGGTGCAGGGAGACTGGCGCGAGGTCTGGCGCGCCAACCTGTCAGTGCGCGGGGCCGCGCGGGTTCTGGCGCGGATCGGCGAATTTCGCGCCTTCCATCTGGCCCAGCTTGATAAACGCGCGCGCAAGTTCCCCTGGGGCGATGTGCTGCGCGCGGACGTGCCGGTGAAGGTGGAGGTCGCCACCAACAAGAAGTCCAAGATCTACCACGCCGGCGCCGCCGCGCAGCGGGTCGAAAAGGCGATTGCCGAGAGCCTCGGCGCCCCGGTCAGCAAGGACGCGGAACTGACGGTCAAGCTGCGCATTGAGGACAACCTGTGCGTCTTCAGCGTCGACACTTCGGGCGAGGGGCTGCACAAGCGCGGCCATAAATCCGCCGTCGGCAAGGCGCCGATGCGCGAAAACCTCGCCGCCCTGTTCCTGCGCGAATGCGGCTTTGACGGCAGTGAGCCGGTGGTTGACCCGATGTGCGGCTCCGGCACCTTCGTGATCGAGGCGGCGGAGATCGCAAAGGGCCTGCTGCCCGGCCGCAGCCGCAGCTTTGCGTTTGAACAGCTGGCAACCTTCGATGCGGACGCCTGGGCAGAGCTGAAGCAGCAGGGCGGAGAACGCGAAACCGATCTGCTGTTCCACGGCTCCGACCGCAACGCAGGCGCCGTGGAGATGTCCGCCGCCAATGCGGAGCGTGCAGGTGTGGCGGATTGCACCCGTTTCGCCCAGGCGGCGGTCAGCGATCTGCAGCGCCCGGACGGCCCGCCGGGCCTGGTGATCGTCAACCCGCCCTACGGCGCCCGGATCGGCAACAAGAAGCTGCTCTTCGCCCTATACGGCGCCTTGGGGCAGGTGCTGAAGGAGCGGTTCTCCGGCTGGCGCGTGGGGATCGTCACCTCGGAAACCGCACTGGCCAAGGCCACCAGCCTGCCGTTCCTGCCGCTTGGCGCGCCGGTGGCCCACGGCGGCCTGAAAATCCGCCTGTTCAAGACCGGTCCGCTGCCCTGAGCAGCCCGGGACAGGCAAGAGGGCGCCTTCAGGCGCCCTCCCGGCTGTTTGCCCTGACGGGGCAGGCTCAGCCGAATTCGTACATATCGCCGGTGCCGCCCCCGGTGCCGCTACCGGGCACAGTGCCGCCCACCGGCTGGTTCATCAGCGCCATGAAATCCTCGGTGCCGGGCTCGCTGCCGCCGTCCTGGAACTGGCCCGCCAGATTGGCGTCATACCAGTTGCTCAGGCCGTCGCCGGTGACCCCGCCATTGGCATAGGCGCTGCCGCTGCTGGCTGCCGCCGCCGGGTCATAACCGCCTTCCAGCACCTTTTGCGAGCCGTCCGGGCTGGTGACCACCAGCGACATGCTGCTGAGGTCGATATCCTCCAGCGTCAGCCCGGCATCTGACCACAGGGTAAAGCTGGCATTGGTAACCGTGCCGATGGTGCTGCCCGGCACCTGGCCGAATTGCACCATCGCATCGAAATTGCCCGGCACGGCGGTGCCGGTATCCAGCGCATTGACGGAATTGGCATTGGCCTCATGGCCGGTGACCGGCAGCGCGTTTTCGTCCGGGAAGAAGTTCAGCCCGCCAACGCTGGCATCCTCCGCCATGTTGAAGAACAGCCCGTCGATGTCGGCCACCTCGCCGTCCCAGGAGGTGGGCTCAATCTTGATGAACAGCTGGTTTTCCGGTGTCTGCAGAACCTCGACGGTGACCCGCGGGTCGCCGTTGCCGCCGATCTCGAAGAAAACTGAGGTCTTGCCGGCGGCACCACCGCCATTGCTGCCGTCACCACCGGTCCCCTTGGTCCCGCCGGAGCCGCCGGTTCCCCGGGTGCCTCCGCTGCCTTTGGTCCCGCCGCTGCCGGACCCTCCGGTGCCGCCCGAGCCCTTGGTGCCGGATCCGCAGCCGTGCGTTCCGCCCGAGCCGCCGGTTCCGCCGGAGTCTCCGGTTCCACCCGACCCACCGGTTCCACCAGACCCACCGGTTCCACCAGACCCTCCGGTTCCGCCAGAGCCGTTCCAGTCATCTTCCTCGCGGTACCACCAGTGCTTCTTGCCGTGATGGCCCTTGCCGCCGAAGCCCTTGGTGCCGCCAGACCCCCTAGTTCCGCCAGATCCCTTGGTGCCGCCCCAGCCCTTGGTGCCACCGGAGCCCTTGGTTCCGCCAGACCCTTTCGTGCCGCCAGATCCCTTGGTGCTGCCAGACCCTTTCGTCCCGCCGGAACCGTCTTCTTCATCTCTGTCGTCACGCCAAGCCTTGTAGCCCTTGCCTTTCCAGCCAAAGCGGTCTGACAAGTGGCTGTCGTACCAGCGGCCGAAATGCCCGCCTTGCACGCCGCCGTTATAATAGCTGGTGCCGCCGCAAGCCTGCTTGCCGCCCCAGCCCCATGAAGAATGCCCCCGGCCCATCTCTACCCCCCAAGCAAACCCTAGTATCCAAATTGCGGAGTGGCCGGCACTTGGGCCGCTTCCGCGCAATTGATCACAGTAGGGAGACGCGCTGGAAGGGCCAAGTTTTCGTCACATTTTAGGCGAATTTCATCGTTTCTGGGGGCTTTGCGGAAACAATCCGCGGGCGCAGGTTTTGATTGTGCGGCGTCTCCGGCCAATTGCCCTGCGCCGCCCTTGCCCGGAGAGCGCGACTCAACCCGCGGTGCGCAGCCGTTGCCCAAATCTGTCCTGAAAATTGCCGCCTTTACCCTTTAGGGCGTTAACCGGAGAGGGGTGAGCTGGCCGGGGCAGGGCAGCGTTCGGGGAAGAGGTGCAGGCAATGGCTGATGGAAAATTCGACGACCGCACCGCGTATATCGCGGCGGCGGCCTGGGAGGTGCTCGGCGAGGAACCGGTGGAAATCACCGCCCCGGGCGGCAAGTCGCGCTCCTCGCTGCGGCTGCATTTCAAGGACCGCACGGCAATTGCCACCCTGCGCGCCAACTTCCGCCGCACCCATCTGGAGGCTTATGTTCTGGAGCAGCTGGCACCGCATTGCGATGACATTCCGCGGGTGCTGGGGGTGCATAAGGACGTGCTGTTCCAGTCCGACACCGGCGAAACACGGCTGAGTGAAGAGATCGTTGAACACGAGGAAGCCGACCAGCTCGACCTGGCGGCTGAGGCCTGCGCCGCGGTTTTCCGCATCCAGGCGGCGGCGCGCAAGACCGCGCTGCATACGGTGCTGCCGCATCTGGGCGCCAACCGCAGCTGGATCCGCAACTTCGTCGGCTCAGTGGCGGCGCTGGAAGCCTGTTCCATGGCCATCCCCGATGCGTTCGACTACCCGGCGGTCGCTGGATACATGGAACGGCCGGGGGTGCAGTTCCTGAAATGGGACTGCCGCGCCGGCAATGCGGCGATCGGCGAGGACGGGTATGTCCGCTGGTTCGATTTTGAATATGCCGGCCTGCGCCACGGCGCGGAGGATTTTGCCTGGCTCATCGGCGATGAGACCTGGCCCGTGGCGCCGGACAAGATGGCCGACGTGATGATCGAAACCTTCGACCCCGGCTGCGGCCATGAGATAGGCGAATACTTGGAGTATCTGTCGGCCTACACCGCCCTGCACTGCATTCAGCGGCTGGAGCTGATCCAGAAAGAGGTCAAGAGCCGCGGCTGGCTCAGCCAGGAGCGGGTGCGCAAATATGACGATGCCGGGGTGCATCCCGCGTTTGCCGCGCAGCTGTGCCGCACCGGCGCCTATTACGCCGCGCAATCCCGGCACACCGCCCCCCTTAGCCGCAACTTCGAGGCGGCGGAGCGCGCATTTAAGGCAATGTCCGCGGGCTGACGGTTTCTCCTTCCTGTGACGTGCCGTCCGGGCTTCCAGCGATGCGATCGGGGCGGCTATCCTGTTGCCGGTCACACAGGGGGAGAAGACATGCAGCAGGCCGAAGATTTCCGCGCCGAAAGCCGTGCCTTGGCGGCCATTCTGGAAGATCTGCCAGAGGCGGCCTTTCATAGAGCGACCCAGTTCAAGGACTGGACCATCGGCCATGTTCTGGGGCACCTGCACCTGTTCAACGCCGCGGCTGAAGCATCGCTGCAGGGGGAAGATGAGTTCGCCGCCTTCATTGCGCCGGTGCTGCAGGACATGCAGGCGGGAAAGACGATCCTCGAATGCCAGTTCCCCTGGCTCGGCGGCCTGTCGGGCCGCGCACTGTTTCAGGGCTGGCGGGACGGGGCGGAGCGCTGCGCCGATGCCTATGCTGCGGCGGATCCCAAAAGGCGGCTCAAGTGGATCGGCCCGGACATGAGCGCGCTGAGCGCCATAACCGCCCGGCAGATGGAAACCTGGGCGCATGGCCAAGAGGTGTTCGACCTGCTGGGGCTGCAGCGGCAGGACCACGACCGCATCCGCAATATCGCGCATCTCGGGGTGGCCACCTATGGCTGGAGCTTCGCGAACCGCGGGCTGGAGGTGCCGGAGCCAGCGCCGTTTGTGCAATTGACGGGACCGTCGGGCGCGGTCTGGGAGTGGAACACGCCGCAGGCCGGCAATTTCGTCAAGGGCAGCGCTGTGGAATTTGCGCAAGTGGTTACGCAGGTCCGCAATGCCGGCGACACCGGCCTGCAGGCGGAAGGCGCCGCAGCGCAGGACTGGATGCGCATCGCCCAGTGCTTTGCCGGCCCGCCGGAAACGCCCCCCGGCAAGGGCAGCCGCTTCATCGCAAAGACCTGATGCACAGGCTTTAGGCACAGGCGTTATGCACAGGTCTTTTCTACGGGCCTGTTCCGCCTTGTTCCCTGGCTGGCAAAGTCCCGGTTCACGTGAAATGCAGCCTGGCTGGCGGGCAAGGACAGCGAAGCGCTCCCGCCCGGCTTCGGCCGACCTGGCGGACGGCCTGTGCCCGTTGGGCGTAGCCGGGGCACCTGCGGGCGCGGGAGCGCTTCGCTTTTCCAGGCGCGGGCCTGTGCCGGGCGCCAGGCGGGGCGCCCTCGAAAGCCTCAGTCCCGGCCAGGAAACAGCCGCCGCCGCTCAGCGGCGGTTCCAGGCGCGGCTCAGCCCCTCCAGCGCCATGCGGCCGGGATCGGCGAGGCTGACCGGCAGCGCCTGCGCCTCCAGTGCCGCCCCGTAGAGCGCCTGCAGCGGCGGCTCTGCGATCAGCGCCAGGTTCTGGCCCAGCCAGTAAGGCCGCGCTGCCGCCAGTTCGGCGCCAAGCAGCAGCCCCCAGATCCGGGCGCGCGCATCGGCCGCGGGCATCTCATCCAGAGCCGACGAAGCCTGGACCGACGCCAGCCGGGCCGCCAGCTGTTCCGGCCTCGCAATCCCGTCTGCTGCCGCCTCCGCCAGCGCCGCCTTGTCCCAGCTGACCGCCGCCTTCAGTCCCATCGCCTGCGCCGCTGCCTGCGCCATCTGGCCGGTCAGGGCGCTTTGGAAGCTGACTGCCTCGCGGGCGCTGACCTGCACCCAGTGGGTCACCGCTCCGGGCAGGCACACCACCCCGTCCCAGTCCGGGTTCAGCTGCAGGAAACCGCTGAGCCGGGCCAGGGCACCCTGCATCACGCCGCAGGGCGCCGCCTGTCGGAGACCGGGCAGGGCGTGGATTTCCAGCCCGTCCAGCCGGGTTTCGCCCAGCGGCAGACCGGCGGGCACTGCCGGGACCGGATGCGGCGGCAAAAGGGAGCTGCCGCCCAGAACCACCGGGCAGATCGCGCCGCCCAGGGCCTGGCGCAGCGCCGCGGCCAGCGCGGCAGCGCCGCTGTCCGGCAGCTGCAGCACCTGCGCCGGAGCAGCGGCCGGCGCGCCGGGGATCACGGTCCAGGCGGTGAGCGTCAGCCCGTCCAGATTGGCAGCCAGAAAGCCGGCCGCGCTTTGGGGAGGGTGCATGATGTCCTCATTCCTCTGCCATGGCTTTGCCTGCGGTTATGGCGGTGATTCCCGGTCCCGGCAAGGGCGCGGCGCGCAGCCGTACAGCCGCAAATACCCGTAAGGAGAGGTGTCTACCCGCTGGTATGCGCGTCATAGGCTAAAACGCACGCCATTTCTGCGAAAGACAGGCCGCGCAGCGCTGCGCCCGGCGCGCAATATCCAGTACGGTGAGAGCGCCGGGTCCGGGCACTGCCTGTCCTCCTGGCCGGCGCCGCACCGAACGGCCGCGCGTAACTGACCCTGCCAATCCGGAACACGGTTTGCACCGTAAACACTGAAACCGGCCGTGACAGCAAAAGGAGAGACCGCAAACATGCCCGCCGCACCGGTACCGCACAATGCCATATTTGCCCAGCTCGCCGCGCGTCACCTGCTGACCCAGGGGTTCACGCCCGCCGCCGTGTTTGCCGGCACCGGTTTCGGCCAGGCCCTGCTGAACCAGGAAGAGCCTGCCGCCCCCTTTGCTGCCATCGCCGGCTTCTTCAGCCGCGCTGCGGAGCTGACCGGCGATCCGCTGTTCGGCTTCCGCCTCGGCTGCGCCAGCGACCTGCGGCTGGCCGGCCTGCTGGGCTATATCGCCCGCACCTCGCCGACCGCGGGCTGCTTCCTGCGCAACATCGCGCGCTATGCCGGGGTGATGAGCGACGCCTGGGACGTGGACACATCCCGTCTCGCCTCGCACGGAGAGTTCGCCTGGTCCTGCACGGCGGCCTCCGGCCAGCAGGCGGATCAGTATACCGAATTCCTTGCGGCGCTGTTCTTTTCCGCCCTGCGCGAGGCGGCCGGTACGCGGATCGAGCCGCAGGAGGCGGCCTTTGTCCACCAGCGCCGCCGCGGCGCCGAAGAGATCGCGGCCTTTTTCGGCTGCCCGATGCGGTTCGCGGCTCCGGCCAGCCGCATTGTGTTCAAACCCGAGGATCTGGATTTGCCGCTGGCCAGCGGCGACCGCCTGCTGCTGCGGGTGCTGCGCACCTTTGGCGACCAGCTGCTGCACGGCCGCGGGCTGGGGCGCAAAAGCACCGACCTGACGGCGCAGGTCGAAGAAGCGGTGTCTGCCCGGCTGTCCGGCGGCACCGCATCGCTGGCGAATGTGGCGGCCGATCTGGGCATGAGCCCGCGCACCCTGTCGCGCAAGCTGGCCCGGGCAGGCACCAGCTACTTCACCGTTCTTGAGGAATTGCGCAAGGCTCTGGCGATCCGCTATCTCCGGGAGAGCAGACTGCCGCTCTCCGAAATTGCCTTTCTGCTGGGCTATTCCGGGCTGAACAGTTTCAGCGAGGCTTTCCGGCGCTGGACAGGGCAAAGCCCGGGACAGTTCCGCGGCGGCTGACCGGCTCAGACCGGGGTGCGCGAGAAGCGATTCTGCACCTGATTTCCGCAGTTCTGGAACAATTCCGTAGATTGAGCGGAAATTGTTTCCGCTCACGCGGCCGTATTGAGGCTTTTTCCGGGCTTTTCCGGTGCCTTGCCACAATTTGCGCGAATTTCCTAAAATTTGGTTTAATTGGGGGTGACTGCAGAAATGCAGTGTCGCCAGGGGATTAGGCGACCAACAAGAACGGCGCGGGCGCGTGGGGGCGCGCCCCGTTTTGGAACCTGAAAATCAGTAGTGGTGTTCTGCGGCCGATGGCGCGCGGGAGGCCGGTTTGAGTTTAGACACGGCCGCCTCGTCAATGAGGGCGGTCCAGCCGGTTTCAGGCTGGGTAGCGGGGGTTTTCGATGAAAGACTTGGTTCCCGGAGGGGCGGGGCTGTCTTTTGCGCAGTTTGAACAGGATACCGGGGGCGCCACTCTGCCTCACCGGCCTCTGCAGCATCTGCGCTTGCAGCCTATCAACATGAATGCAGGCCTGACCGGCTTTGCGGCGGCGGGGCGGCCTATTGCCCGGCCCGGCCGCCGGGCTGGCGGCAGCGGCTACCGGATAGCGGGCAAGCGGGTTCTGGACCTGCTGCTGGTTATCCTCATCCTGCCGCTGACGCTGCCGGTTATCTTACTCTGTGCCGCGGCGCTGTGGCTGGAGGGCGGGCGGCCGTTTTACACTCAGCCGCGTCTGGGCCGCGGCGGCAAGGTGTTCCGCATCCTGAAGCTGCGCACCATGGTGCGCGACGCCGACGCCTTGCTGCAGCACTATCTGGACAGCGACCCCGCCTTGCGCCGGGAATGGCAGGACACCCAGAAGCTCAAGAACGATCCGCGCATCACCCCGGTCGGGCGGCTGCTGCGCATGACCTCTCTGGATGAGCTGCCGCAGCTGTGGAACGTCTTCAAAGGCGAGATGAGCCTGGTCGGCCCGCGCCCGATGATGCCGGAACAGCTGCCGCTTTACGGCGATGCTGCCGCCTATTTCGCGCTGCGTCCGGGGATCACCGGCATCTGGCAGGTCTCTGTGCGCAACGAAGGCAGCTTTGCCAGCCGCGTGCAGGCCGATTTCGAGTACCGCGACGGGCTGTCGCTGGGCCGGGACCTTGGGCTGCTCTGGCGCACCGTCGGCGTGGTGATGAAGGGGACGGGATATTAACCTCTGTCTGATCCTATGCAGGCCCGCCGTCCGGGCCTGGCAGCAGATCAGCCAGCCATTGCGGAGGGCAGGGTTGTGAAGCATTTTGCAATATCAGGGGCGTGCGGCGCCATCCCGGCCCGCAGCCCGCTTACGGGACTGGAAGACGATGAGGACGGCATGAGCGAGCAAAGCTTCAAGCGGTTCCGCCGCCGCCGCGCGCCGGCGGCGCCGTCTGCCGATGGCGGCACCGGCGCGGCAGAGCCACAGCAGAGGACAGCGCCCGCCGCACCGCCGCAGGTGCAGCTGCCGGCCCGCCTGCCGGAACCCTGGGACCGGATCCGCCAGGTGCCGTTTGACACCGGCGTTGAGCAGGCCGCGCGGCTGCCGCTGGTCAGCCGGTTCCGCACCTCGCCTGCGGCCAAATCCTTTGACCTGCTGCGCACCCGGCTGCTGCACAGCCTGAAGGCGCGCGGCTGGAACAGGGTGGCGGTAACCGCGCCCGCGGCGGGCTGCGGCACCACCTTCTCGGCGGTCAATCTGGCGCTCAGCCTGGCCCGGGTGCCGGGCAGCCGCACCATCCTGATGGACCTGAACTTCCGCCGCCCCGGCATGGCCCGGGCGCTGGGGATAGAGACGCAGGGCGATCTGTCCGCCTTCCTGTCCGGCAGCACCCGGATCGAAGACCAGTTCGTGCGCCCGCTGCCGTCGCTGGCAGTTGGCCTCAACCGGAGCGCGGATCAGGATGCGGCAGAACTGCTGCACAGCGGCAGCTGCGCCGAGGCGCTGGACGCCATGATGCTGCGCTCGGGCGCCGATACCGCGCTGTTCGACCTGCCGCCGGTGCTGGAGCATGACGACACCGCGGCCTTCCTGCCGCAGGTGGACGCGGTGCTGCTGATCTCCGACGGCACCCGCACCACCGCCGCGCAGCTGGCCGCCTGCGAGAAAATGCTGGCCGGCCATACAGAGCTTCTGGGCGTGGTGCTGAACCGGGCCCGCGACACGGACAGCCCGCTGAATTGACCATCCCGGCGTCATAGTTTTGCCCGGTTGCTGTGGTCAGACTCCGGGCGCGGGCCACTGCCGGGCCGATCCGGCACAGGCAGCGGGCAGGGGCAGCCGGCACATGCAACGGGCACGGGCAACGGGCAGGGGCAAGAGAGCAGACAGATGGGGCCGATTTACTCGCTGGGCGATTTTTTGGACATGGTGCGGCGCAGGCTGTTCACCATTGTCTGCGTCTTTATCCTGGGCTGCCTCGGCTCGCTTTGGTTCGCCGCCAGCCAGCAGCATCAGTATGAGACCGCCGAGGTGCTGCAGGTCACCCAGCCGCAGATTGCGGGCGAACTGGCCAAATCCACCGTCGAGGGCTCTTCCGCCCGCCGCATACAGCTGATCGAGCAGCGCCTGATGGCCCGCGGCGCGGTGCTGGAAGTCATCGAAAAATTCGGCCTTTATGCGGATATGGAGGCGCTGACCCAGCTTCAGAAAGTGGCGCTGCTGCGCGATTCGGTGCGGATCACCGGCGTGGCTGCCGCCCGCGAAGGCTTTGCCGACGATGGCACCATTTCGGTGCTGACCATCACCGCCCGGATGCCCACCGCCGAACAGGCGCAGCAGGTCGCCAGCGAATTCGGCCGCCGCACGATTGAGCTGAGCGTCGCCACCCGCATTGATCAGGCCCGCGAAACCCTTAGCTTCTTTGCCGGCAAGGAAGCCGCGCTGGCCGATCAGGTCGCCGCGCTGGAAGATGAAATCGCGGCCTACCGCAACGAAAATGACGTAACCCTGCCGGGCACCATCGAATTCCGCCGGGCAGAGATCGCAGCTCTGAACGAGGGCCTTCTGGAAATCGCCCGCGAACGGATCGAAATCCGCCGCGCCGCGGACCAGGCGCTGGCCACCGAACGCCCCGCCACCGCCCGCCGGATGCAGGAGGAAGCGGAGCAGAAACTGGCCACGCTGGACGCGCAGGAGCAGCTGCTGACCCGGCGCAGGGCCGGGCTTGAGGCGTCCTTGCAAACCACCCCGGAGGTGGAGCGCCGGCTGGGCGCCTACGACCGGCGGTTGGAGCAATTGCAGGCAGAGCTTGCGCAGATGACCGCCCGCCGCAACGAGGCAGAAGTAGGCTTCCGCCTGGAAACCGGCCGCCAGGCAGAGCGTCTGACAGTGATCGAACCGGCGCCCTTGCCGGATTACCCGGTGACCGGTGCCCGCAAGACCAAGGCGCTGATGGGGGCCGCGGCCAGCCTGCTGGCCGCCTTTCTGGCCGCCTTCCTGCAGGAGCTGCGCCAGCCGGTGCTGCGCACCGCCGCGCAGATGGAGCGGGAAACCGGCCTGGTGCCCGTGGTTTCCATCCCGGTGATGAACACCCGCCCGCCGCGCCGCGGGCTGTTGGACCTGATCAGGCGCAGAAGCTAGGCATCAGGCACCTTTTCCCGGCAGCTCGCGGCAGGGCACTGCCCTCAGAGCGCGTTTGCGATGCAGGCGCCTATGGCGGTGCCTAAGGGGTGCCAAGAGCAGCTGCCATTGCGGCGACTTCGGGCCAGTGCCAGCTCAGCGCGGCTCCGCCTGCCGCCACCGTCAGCAGCGCATAGCCCGCATCATGCAGCGGATCCCAGACATGGTGACGCCGCGCCAGCCGCACCAGCACCGGATAGGCCGCCAGCATCGCCAGCCCCAGCGCCGCGATGCCGCCCGCCAGCCCGAACCAAGCCACGCCGCCCAGGAACAGCGCCGTCTGCAGGCAGGCCCGCACCGCGGAAAACACAAAGAACCCGCGGCTGTCGCCTGCCGCCAGCGCCGCCTGGTCATAGGTCATGGTGATCACCGCCGGCGCCAGCGCCAGCGCAATCAGCACGATCATCGGCCCGGCCAGCACGTAGCGGTCATCATAAAGCAGCTGCACCAGCCACGGCCCGGCCCAAGCCATCGCCAGCAGCATCGCCAGGATCGCCGCCGTCAGACCGCCGCGAAGCTGCCGCTGCCGCCGCAGGTTCTCCGGTGCTTCCCGCGCGGGTTTGTCGCGGTAAACCGGGATCATCAGCCGCTGGTTCACCGCATGGCCCAGCAGCATCGGAAAGCTCGCCAGGAAATAGCCGATGTTATAGATCCCCAGCACTTCCAGCGGCACGAACTTCCCCAGGATCGCCCTGTCCCCCTGCGAGGTCAGGAACCAGAAGGCGGTGGACAGGAAAATCCACTTGCCGAAATGGATCAGCTCTTGCGCGGCGGCCTTCTCCCAGCGGAACCGGTTGGCGGTGCCCGGCAGGCCGAAATGGCACAAAGCCAGCTTGGCCGCAGCCTGGATCACCCCGCCCAGCACCAGCGCAATCACCGACTGCGTTGCCAGCGCCAGCGCAATCATCGCCGCCAGCCCGATCACCTGGCCGCCCAGGTCCAGCACCGTGACCCGCCCAGACAGCAGATGCCGGTGCGCGGTTTCGATCCGTGTCGGGTTAAAGCCGGCAATCGCCAGCCCGGCGCCTGCAACAGGCAGGTAAACCAGCAGCTCCGGCGCGCCGTAAAACGCCGCCGCGGGCCAGGCCAGCAATGCCGTCAGCGCCCACAGGCCAAAGCCGCGGATCACCTGAATGGTCCAGGCAGTATCCAGAAACGCCGGATCATCCCCCCGTTTGTTCTGGGCAATCGACGGCCCGATGCCAACGTCGGAAAACAGCGACAGACCCACCGTCACCACGGTGACCAGCGCCATCAGGCCGAAGGCCTCGGGGAACAGGATGCGGGTCAGAATCAGGTTCGAGGCCAGCCGCAGGGCCTGGCTGCCGCCATAGCCGATCATCAGCCAGGAGGCCGAGCGCAGCACCCGCGCCGCCATCCCCTGGCCTGCAAAATGCGATGCAACCCGCTGCATGTTCTAATAGATCCCCCAACGTCCGGTACCGCAGGCTAGGGAGGCGGGGCAGGGGCGTCAATCGCGGGGACGCCTGCGGTGGCGCAGACAGCTCCAGCAGCCCGGAACCGCAGGACAATCCCGCAACCTTTGCCGCATTCTCCACGCCTGCGCGACAAGCGGACGGCGGTGCTGGGCAAGACGCGAAACCGCCGCTAACCTGCGGCGGACAAACCTTTTTGCACGGATTATTCAGCGTTGAAGATCGCCTATGTCCTGAACACCTATCCGCAGCCGTCGCACAGCTTCATCCGCCGCGAGCTGCAGGCGCTGGAACGCCAGGGCGTGGACATCCTGCGCCTGGCGATGCGCCCCTCCGGCGCGGCCCTGGCCGATCCGGGCGATCAGGCCGAGGCGGCCCGCACGCAGTATGTTCTGAAGGCCGGGGCCGGGCGTCTGCTGGCAGCCTTGGCACGGGAAACGGCGGCGCCGGCCCGGTTCGGGCAGGCGCTGAAGCTGGCGCTGAAACTGGCGCGGGCCTCGGACAAGGGCATCCTGCGCCACCTGGTCTACTTGGCCGAGGCGGCGTTAGTGAAACAGCGCTGCGCAGCTGAGGGCGTGCAGCACATGCACGCGCATTTCGGCACCAACTCCGCCGCGGTTGCGATGCTGGCGCATGTGCTGGGCGGCCCCGGCTACAGTTTCACGGTGCACGGGCCGGAGGAATTCGATGCGCCGCACGCCCTGTCGCTGGGTGAAAAGATCAACCGGGCCAGGTTCACTGTAGCCGTCAGCAGCTTCGGCAAAAGCCAGCTCAGCCGCTGGGCCGCGTTCGGCAAGTGGGACAGCCTTAAAGTGGTGCATTGCGGCATCGAACCGGACCGCTTCGCCGATCCTGCGCCGCTGCCCCAGGGGCCGCTGCGGCTGGCCGCCATCGGGCGCTTTGTCGAGCAGAAGGGCCAGATGGTGCTGGTCCGCGCCATGGCCCGTCTGGTGCAGGAGATCCCGGACCTGCATCTTGCACTGATCGGCGACGGGGAGATGCGCGCGGATCTGGAAGCGGAGATTGCCAGGCAAGGCTTGGGCGGCAACATCACCCTGACCGGATGGCTGGCGGAGGACGGCGTGCGGGCCGAGCTGGCCCGCGCCCACGCGCTGGTGATGCCCTCCTTCGCCGAAGGCCTGCCGATGGTGGTGATGGAGGCGATGGCTGCCGCCCGCCCGGTGGCCGCGACATATATTGCCGGCACGCCGGAACTTGTGGTGCCGGGACAGACCGGCTGGCTGGTGCCGGCCGGGGATGAGGCCGCGCTGGCAGAGGCGGTGCTGGCGCTGGCGCACACTCCGGCAGCGCGGCGGGCGGCCATGGGGCAGGCGGGGCGCGCCCGGGTGCTGGAGCGTCACGACAGCGCGGGCGAGGCGGCCAAACTCGCCGCGCATTTCCGCAAAGCAATCTCAGGGTAGCCGCCGGAGCCCTCCCGCCCGTCGCCGCCGCATCTGTGAGATACGCCGCTCCCGTTGGGCCAGGCTCAGCGCCCTTGGCGCTGAGCCTGGCCCAAGGCCGCCAAGGGTGCGCTGGCGCAGCCAGGGCATCCTGCGGGCGCGGGAGGGCATTGGCTTGGCAACCGCACTCAGCGGCCGCGGGTCCAGCGGGATTGCGAGGCGTAAAGCGGGGATTTGACCGCCAGGGCCACCAAGCCGTAGACCAGAAATCCGGCCGGATCCGCCGCCAGCAGCTTCAGAACCGCACCACCGCCAGCGGGCGGCTTGTCGTCATTGGGCAGCAGCTGCGGATACCGGGCGGCCACTTCCGCCACTCCGGCGTTCTGACGCCGCCGCACCCGCACCAGATTGCGGAACCCCTCCACCATCGGCCAGCTGTAGCCTGCCGCCACCTGCACCCGCTCCGCCGGGGCAAAGTTCAGCCGGGCAAAGGTGTCATCGGCGATGATATCCGGCCAATCCCCCCAGCGCTCCCGTCCGGCGCGGCTCATGGCAAAGACGCCGAACCCGGGCACCCCGCGGGTGAAGAACGGCAGCCGTGTCCACAGCCGCGCATAGGCCCGGGTTACCGCGCTGCGGGCAGGGGCCACCTGCGGGCGGCCGCTGGCATACCGGGGCGCGCCATTCGCCAGGGCCTCAGCCAGCTGCGCAATCAGTGCGGGCGAGACCGCCACGTCGGCATCCAGATAAATCAGGATATCCCCGCGCGCCGCGCCATCGCCCGCCGTCAGCGCCCGCAATTTCCCGCCCTCCGGCAGTTCCAGCACTTCAAGCGTCCAGCCGGGCGGCGGCTCAAATGCCCGGGCCAGCGCCGCGGTTTCGTCAGTGCAGCCATTGGCCAAAACCAGCACTTCGCCCGTCATGCCCTGCGGCAGCGGCGCGGAGGCAAACACGCCCTCCAGGCAGGCCCCGATATAGCCCGCCTCATTGTGGGCCGGGATCAGCACCGACACCCGGGGGCTCACTTCGCCGCCTCCAGCGCATCCCAGCGCGGGTTGGTATCGCTCAAGGTGCGCAAGGCGCCCCAGCTGCCCCATTTTCCGGGCGCGCCCGCATCGGCGTAAGCGGTGAACAGCGCCCCCCCAAGCGCGCGCCAGCCCGCCAGCAGCTCGCGGTAGAGCGCCCCCATTTCGGGCGTGTAGTTGAAATGAGTGAAAAAGCCGGTCAGCGCGCCGTCCTCCACCATCGGGCCGATCCCGACCACATGGCTGCCGCCCTCATACATGATCAAGTCCAGCCCGTGCTTTTGCGCGACGCCTGCATGATAGGGCAGCACCCGGCCCAGCAAATCCGCCAGCGTGTCGGCGCTGTCGCCCGAGATCAGCCCGTCGCGCAGCTCCGCACCGGCCTGGGCTGAGGCCGCATCATACTGGTGCTGCTCGATAAACTCCGCCGCTGTGGCCCCCGCCAGCCCCCGCTCCGCAGCCGCCGCCCGGGCCTGGTCCCGGCTGGCGGCAATCCAGGCCCGGACCTGCCCGGCGCGCTCTTCCAGTCCCAGGATGCCGCCGAAGTACCCGGTTACCGCATAGGCGTCGAAATAGGCCGCGGGCGCCAGCCGGTCCGCCCGTTCCGCCTTCCACAGCGGTGCCGCCAGCACCTGCTCCTCCAGCCCCAGCCAGCCGGTCTGCGAGGAGATCACCCGCACCAGCCGCTTGCTGTCCGCTCCGAAGACCTCCGTCCAGATCTGCGCCACTTCCGCCGCGCGGCCGCCATAAAGCTGCATCCACAAGCCTTCGCCGCCCCAGCGCGCCTGGGCCTGCGCATCGGCCCAGGCCGCCTGCTGAAACTGCCAGTTCCACACCTCGTTGGAATATTCCGCATAGGCGCGCAGACCTTCGTCCAGCCCTTGCTCAACCAGCCGGGCAAACTGGCGGACGTAAGTGTCATCCGCCATATGCGGCATGGTGAACCAGGCATCGGCCCCCAGCGTATTGGCCAGCGCCAGCATCACCTCGGCCGGAACCCCCTTCAGCGCCCAGGTGTAGTCCTGCGGCAGCGGGCGGTCCTCCCAGCCGGTCTGGGCCGAGTCATTGGTGGCCATCCAGTCCATGAACCGCAGCGCGGCAAAGCCGTCCAGCCGCTCCAGCCACAGCGGGTTGAACAGGGTGCCGCTGTCAAACGCCTCCAGATGCTCTTCCTTCACCACGGTGATATTGCGCACATATCCGCCATCCCGGCCCATGCGCTGGATGCGGATTTCCACCGGGCCGGGGCCGGGGGTGTAGCCGAACCGCACCTCGCCCTTGCCATAGCGGACGTTTTCCGCGCGGCCCGCGACCTCGACGATGCCCTCGCCCTCGAACCGCAGAACATAGCGGCCCTTCAGGGACACCGCCTCCTGCGGCAGGTCGGTCAGGATCACCGTGCCGATGGAGCCCAGTTCCGGCGGGATCGCGGTGGGCCAGCCATCCGGATCGAGATAGCCCGCCGCCTGCAGATCGCCGTGATCCGCGCCGCCCCACTGGCCGGGCAGGTGGCCGATCCAGGGCCGCGCGGTTTTGAAGTGGTCCAGGAACGGGGCCTGGGTGCTCCAGTCGGCAATGCCCGCCAGATTGATGGCGACGGGCTGGCGCACGGGCGGCCCCGCCAGTAGCGGCTCTGCTGCCGCCGGCGATGCGTTCAGCACGGGGAGCACCGGATCCTGCGGCAGCGCCGCCGGCTCCGCAGGCAGGGCTGCGGTGCGCAGGCTGCCGCCTTGCGCTGCGGCCCAGGCAATGTCCTGCAGCCGCGCCGCCAGCTCTGGCGCCGGCGCGGGATAGGGCTTGCCCCAGCGGTCCGTCAGCCGGTGCGGCAGGCCCGAGGGGTTTTCCCCGGTCAGCACCGCGTATTGCAGCAGCGCCAGGAAGTAAAAGCCGGTGGCGTTGGGGTGGATGTCATCGGCAAAGACATCACGGATACTGGCAAGCCCGGGCATCGTGCCCGCCTGAATGGCATCGTCCAGCCGCGCCATCGCCTGGCCTGCGGGCAGCAGTTTCACATCGCCGCCGGTTGCGGCATTGACCTCCTCCACCACCGCCTGCCAGTGCGGCAGGTCCTGTTCCAGCCGCTGCCGCCACGGCACATCCGCACCGTCATCAAACGGCACCGCTGTGCCGGTGCCGCTGTTCAGGCTGTGCCAGGTTTCCTGCAAATAGAACTGCACCTCCGGGTTGGCGGCGCGGGCCAGCTCATAGAACTGCGTCACCGCCTGTTCCGTGCCGCTCCATTTCAGGTGATTGGCCAGCGGAATCGCTTCCGTCACGATCACCGCACCGGCAGGAGCGCGCAGTCTTTCACGTGAATCAACACCCTCGGCACTGCCGCTGTGCTGCCAGTTATAGCTGAGCGGCGCACCGTTGATGATCTGCGCCTCCACCGTGGCCTCGGCGCGGGTGTCCAGCAACTGGTCCAGCATCTGCGGATTGTCCGGCCCGAACAGCGAATGGCCGATCATCACAACCGAGGTGATCAGCGCCTCCAGGTTCATGCCGGGCCCTCTGCCGCCGCCAGACCGGTGCGGGGCAGGGCGCGCACGGTCTCCCACACGATTGCCTGCACTTTCGCCGCCGCGTCGGGGCTGAACGCTTGCGCCGCGCTGCCGTCTGCCCGGGCCAGCGCATGAGGCAGCCCTGCGGGAGAGCGCTGGTACAGCACCGCGTAATGGGTCAAGGCAATCACATAGGCCCCCAGATCATTGATATGGATCGGGTCCAGTCCGCCGTCAGGCGTGCGCGCAAACAGCGATTCACGTGAAGCCAGTCCGGGCACCTCCCCGGCCTCCGCAGCCCGCGCCACTGCCGCCAGCACCTGCCCGCCGGGGATCAGATACACCGGGTGGCCCGGATTGCGGCGGCTGTCCGGCGCCAGAAGCTTGCCGGTCCACAGCGTTTCCAGATCACTGCCGATCCGCTCCAGCCAGCCCTCGGGGTCATCCAGCCGGTGCCAGGTCTCATAAAGGTAAAGCCGGGTCTGCGCTGAGCCCTGCCGCGCCAGATCCCCCCATTTTCCCAGATACTTGGCCGCGTCGAAATACTTGACCGCATCGCGCAGCTCGACCATCTCGGTCAGAACCACGGCGCCGTAGTCGCCCGACCCGACGGCCTCCTTCGCATCGCGGTAGGCAGGCGCGCGGTTGGCGGTTTCGAAATCGAGGATGTTTTCCTCCGGCTCCCAATGCGCCCGCAGCGGCGTGCCCGACCCCAGCTGGCTGTTATACTCATGCCCCTTGGGCGCCAGCTGCGCCAGCATATGCGGCATGTCCGGCCCGACCAGCGAATGGCCCAGGTGAAACACCCTGAGCGGCCCCTCCGGCGGGGTCAGCGGCGGCGGCACCGGCACGCTGCGGCTGCGGGTTGCAAACACCATCAGCCCCAGCGTGGCAGCCGCCGCCGCCAGCGCCAGGAACCCGCGCCGCCCCATCATCGGCGCCCCCGGATTTCCGCCGTGGTCATGATCAGCCCGGCCCCGATCGCAAACCGCCCGCCGACGGACTCGCCGCGGGCAAACGGCGGCCGGTCGGCAGTGAAAAACGCCTGATAAGCCGCCGCCGCCAGATCGAATTCCAGCTCCATCCCGTCAAAGCCGTAAAACGCCCGGCTCAGCGTGTACTGGCATTTATAGGCCGCTTCCTTGGCGGAAAAGATCACCTTGGCCATCTGCCCGGGATTGTCCTGGCCCCTTAGCCAGGCCTGTTCCCGCGCCGAGCAGATCGCGGGCAGCAGGTCGTCCTTCAGCGGCGTGTCTTCCTCCACGTCGATGCCCAAGGCCTGCACGTCGCCTGCGCGGGCCAGCACCGCCATGGCGCAGCTCTTGGTGTGGGTGATCGAGCCGACCACCCCCGCAGGCCAGACCGGCGCCCGGTCGCTGCCGACCTGCACCGGGGCAGGGGGGATCTGCAGCTGCCGCATCGCCTGATGCACGGCGGACCGCCCGGCGGCAAACTCGTTGCGCCGCTTTTCCACCGCGTTGGGCGACAGCCCTGCGGCCTCATCAGCCAGCGGCGGCGGCGGCGTGCCCAAGGGGTCCGCCCCGGCCAGCGCCACATCGGCGGCAAAAAGCGGCCGGACCAGGGCCAGCCGCTCTGCCAGTTTGCTGTTGGTCTCTGTCATCCGGCCCTTGCCCTGCGGTTTGCCCGCATGGCCCGCCGCTTCGACATGGTGTCGGCGCGGTCCGGCCCTGCGTCTGCCTCAGGCTGTTTTTCCGTATTTGCCGGGGTGCCTGCAAGCCCTTCGATATGCGCCGCCAGCCCCGCCAGCGTCGGATAGCGGAAGATGTCGGTGATCGACAGCGCCGCCGTGCCCAGTTCCGTGCGCAGCTCCCGGTGCGCCTGCACCGCCAGCAGGGAATGGCCGCCCAGGGCAAAGAAATTGTCCTGCGCCCCAATGCCGCTGACGCCCAGGATCCGGCTCCAGACGGTAGCGATCCTGGCCTGCGCACCGGCATCCAGCGGCACCGCCGGGGCGGCCTCAACCCGCGCAGGCTGCGGGTCCGGCAGCGCCTTGCGGTCGATTTTCTTGTTTGGCGTCAGCGGGAAAGCCTCGAGCGTGACGATATGCGCGGGCACCATGACCTCCGCCAGCCGGGCCGCCAGCGCCTGTTTCAGCGCCTCCCCGGACACCGGCGCAGAGGTTGTGACATAGCCGGCGAGCTGTTCCGCTCCGGCCTCTCCGCGCGGCACCACCACGGCACCTGTCACGCCAGGCTGTGCTGCCAGCGCTGCCTCGATCTCCCCCAGCTCAATCCGCTGGCCGCGGATCTTCACCTGGTGATCGGTGCGGCCCAGGAACATCAGGCTGCCTTTTGCCGTCCAGCGCACCAGATCGCCGGTGCGGTACAGGCGGCCCGCAGCGAACGGTGTGTTAACGAACCGTTCAGCGGTCAGCTCCTGCCGCTGCCAGTAGCCCGCCGTGACACCCGCGCCGCCGATATACAACTCCCCCGGCGTTCCCGCGGGGACAGGCGCTTGATTTTCGTCCAGCACATAGACCTGCGTGTTGGCAACCGGCGTGCCAATCCCGGCTGTCCCTGCGGGGACAGCGGAGATTTTCTCGACGGTGGACCAGATCGTGGTCTCGGTCGGGCCGTACATGTTGCGGATCTCTGCCCGGGTCGCGTCCTTCAAGGCCTGCACCAGATCGCCGGGCAGCGCCTCGCCGCCGACCAGCAGATGCTGCAGCTGGCCCAGGCAGGCGCTGGCGTCCGCGTCCGCGGCTATCATCCGCGCCATCGACGGGGTGCATTGCATATGGCTGACCCCATGCCGCACGATCTGCGCCGCCAGCGAGAAGTCATCCGCCGCCAGCTCCTGCGGCGCGTTCGACAGGCGCAGCACCTCGGCCAGCGGTTTCAGCCCTTCCAGAACCACATCAGGCGCGATGCCGTAGTCGATCAGGCAGGCGACCTCATCCACGCCGATGCGCTTCAGCTGCTCGACCCGCTGGCAGGCGTCCTGGATGGTGCCGAACAGGCCGGACTCTTCGAAATACCGCTCGAACGCGAAGTCGAGGATCGCCTCCAGCTCTTCCTCGGACAGCATCCCCAGGTCCATCTCGAAGGGGTTGTTGACGCCCTCGGGTTTCTTGAAGGCCGGAAAGGCCCAGGCGTATTGCTTGATCAGCCCGGCGGCAGAGCGCAGATAGTCCTTCATCGGCTCCCGCGCCACCTTACGGGCCTCCTCGCGGGTCTCCGCCAGATAGCTGTGCAGCATCAGCGTGACCCTGAAATCCGCGGGGTCATGGCCCGCCTTACGCAGGGCGTCGTGGTAGATGCGGATCTTGCCTGCCACCTCCTCGATGCTTTGCCCCAAAAGGTGGGTCAGCACATTGGCCCCGATCGCCCCGGCCTCGCGCCAGGTTTCCGGGTTGCCCGCGGTGGTGACCCAGACAGGCAGCTCCTTGGACACCGGGCGGGGCTGGGTGATCACGCTGTGCGCACCGCCGTCCTTGCGCGGGAAGGCCACTTCCTCGCCGCGCCACAGCTTGCGCACGGTTTCGATGGCGTCAAACATCGCGGCCTTGTTGGCGGGCGGGGTGTTTTCGGGGCGCAGGATGAAATCATCCGGCTGCCAGCCGGAGGCAAAGCCGATGCCCGCACGCCCCGCGGTCAGGTTGTCGATCACCGCCCATTCCTCGGCAATCCGCGCCGGATGGTGCAAAGGCGCCACGCAAGAGCCGGAGCGCACGCCGATATTCCGCGTCACCGCCGCAACCGCGGCGCCGGTGACCGACGGGTTCGGGTAAGGCCCGCCAAAAGCGTGGAAATGGCGCTCCGGCGTCCAGACCGCGTTGAAACCGTGCCGGTCGGCGAACTTGGCGCCTTCCAGCAGCAGATGGTATTTCTGCGGCCCCGGCCCGTCGTCATTGCCCCAGTAGAACAGGTTGAAATCCATCTTCCGGCTGCTGAGCGCCACAGGGCCCTTGGACAGCTCCAGCCGGCTTTCGTCGCTGGACAGAACCAGTTTCAGGCCGCGCGAAAGGGGCCAGAACAGCTCCAGCACCGAAATGTCGAAGCTGAGGCTGGTGACGGCCAGCCAGGCATCACCCTCCTGATGCGGGATGCGGGCGTCCATGCCGGTGAAGAAGTTCGACACATTGGCATGGGTGACCATCACCCCCTTGGGCAGGCCGGTAGAGCCGGAGGTGTAGATGAGATAGGCCAGATCGCTGCCGGTGGCGCCGCCGGAGATGTTTTCCCCGGCTGTCCCCGCGGGGACGGTTTCGATATCCAGCACTTCAGCGTCCGAGGCAGGCAGGCTGGCGGCCAGCGCGCTTTGCGTCACGATCACCTGCGCCTGGCTGTCTGCGATGTAATGCGCGATGCGGTCAGCGGGATAGGCAGGATCCAGCGGCACATAGGCGCCGCCGGCCTTCATCACCCCAAGCGCGGCAAACACAAGGTCCGGCGCGCGGCGGATGTAAATGCCGACATGGCTGCCCGGTTTCACGTTCATTTCACGCAAGCGGGCGGCCACCGCATTGGCGCGGGCGTTGACTTCGCCGTAGGTGAAGCTCTGGTCTTCGAACACCAGCGCAGTTGCGTCCGGGGTCTTGGCCGCCTGCGCCTCAAACGCCGCGTGGATGGTCTGACCGGCGGGGTACTCCGCGGCGGTGTTGTTCCAGTCCTCCAGCAGCAGCTTGCGCTCGGCTTGCGGCAGGATGGGCAGCTCTGCGACCGGGCGGTTTGCGTCTTCCAATATGGCGGTCAGCACCAGCTCCAGCCGGGCGGCGAGCAGTCCGGCGGATTTTGCATCCAGCCGGCTGCTGTCGGTGTGCAGCCCCATGTTGCCGCCGCAGAAGGTGACGGTGGCGATGCAGCCGCCGACCGGCAGGTCCTGGTCCAGAGACAGGCCGATTGCGGGCTGCGCCTGCGCCGGAATTGCCGGATCGCGGGCCACCAGGTCCTCAGGGAAACCGCCGTATTTCCGCGCCTTTTCAATTTCTTCTGCCATGCGGCCGGTAAGATCCTGCAGCATCTGGCCGCGCTGCGCCTGTACCGGAACCCAAGGGGAGATCAGGCCGGGCAGGTCCTCCGTGCTGCCAGCGGCGAGTGCCACATCCGCGGCGGTTTCCCCGCTGCTGAGCAGCGCCCAGGCCAGCACACCAGCCGCCGCCTGGCCCTCACTGAGGGCACCCGGCAAGGCGATCTCAGAGCGGCCGAACCCCTCCCCTCCGGCATCCGAGGCCAGCGGCACCTGCACCGGCTGCATCGCGGCAAGCCGCCCGCGCCAATGGCTTTCGCCGCCCTGGGCCGCAGCGAGGCGGGTGGTGAGCGCCTCTGCCTCAGCCGCGGTCAGGGAGGGAACCAGATCTCCGGCATGGGCCAGTTTAGTAATGTCCAGCGGCTGGCCTGCGGGCGTGGTCAGGCGGGAGAGGGTCAGGGTGCCGTCGCTTGTGGCGATTGTTATGCTGGTTTTGCGGGCTTCGAGCACCGTCCCCGGCGCGCCGCTGCCGTCCGCAACTTCGGCACCGCCAGCCAGTATGACTGTGCCGCCGATGCGCAGCTTGGCGGCGCACAGCGGGTTCCAGTAGCCGCCGGTATCCAGCGCGCGCACCAGCCGGGCCAGGTCCGCCGCGGGGCGGGTGAAATCGAGCATCCCGCCCGCTGCCGGGCGGTCGGATTTTTTGAACAGGCGGCGCTGGCTCAGGTCTTGCTTCTGGCGCTTCAGTTCACCGGTTTCCAGCTGCGTGACGACCTCGCCGAAGCTGTCCATCGCCGCGGCATAGCATTTGGAGTTGAGGCTGAAGGCGGTCTCGTCCGCCGCCACGTCGAACAGGCGCTGGGCCAGGATATCGCCCTCGTCGACGCCGCCTTCGATCAGATGCCAGGTGATGCCATGCTGCGGCTCGCCGTTGATCAGCGCCCAGTTCGGGGTGTTGAGGCCCGCGTAACGGGGCAGGGGGCCGTCGTGGAAATTGACCGCGCCCTTGGCGGCCAGGGCCAGCACCATGTCCGGGATCACGGTCAGGTTGGCAATCGACAGCAGCCAGTCAAATCCGCCGGTCAGATCCGCGGGTTTATCCAGCAGCGTAAGGCCCTTGTCCGCGGCCCAGTCGCGGATGTCGGCGTCTTGAGAGACCACCGCCCGGATCCGGTGGCCGCGGGCCAGCAGCGCATCGGCGCAGCCGATCAGGAGGGATTCATTGCCGATCAGGGCACAGGTGAATGCGGTCATTTCTGCTCCTTTGCAAGCGGAGAAGGGAGGCGCGTTTCCGAAGAGGGTGAGCGGCGCGGCGCAATCAGCGCGCGCAGGCTGTGCAGGCACAGATCGCGCAGGAAATGCGGCGGATCGGCTTGCGGCTTGTTCTGGATCAGGCGGCGCAGGCCATAAATCAGGCTGCCGCTGATGCGGGCCAGCGTGGCGGCGGTGGCATAGGCGCGGCCATGGTTTTTGGTGAAGTAGTGCAGCCGCGAGTCGAACCAGTACTGCGGCGTGCGCTGCCAGCCCTTCATGCCGGTGGAGACAGAGCCGATGTGGGCCACCTCGCTGGCGGGCACATAGTGGGTGCGCCAACCGGCGCGGGCGGCGCGGCGGCAGAGGTCGGTTTCCTCGAAATAGAGGAAGAAGGTCTCGTCAAAGCCGCCCGCGGCCTCGATCACTTCGCGGCGGATCATCAGGCTGGCGCCGGCGGTCCAATCCACCTGCACTTCGCCCTGCGGCATATCCATCGCCACCACCCAGGGCTTCAGGAGGCGGGTGAAGATGCCGGTGCGCACGCTGGCCTCGAACTCCCCCGCGATCGAGGGGAAGCGGAAGGCGGTGCGGTGCGGGTCGCCATCGGTGCCACGCACGTAGGAGCCGGCCAGCCCGGCGCCGGGATGCTCCAGCAGGAAGTCGCGCAGGGTGCGGATGGTGCCGCCCTGCACAAAGGCGTCGGAATTCAGCAGGTAATAGAACTCCGGCGCGCTGCCGCCGGCCAGGCCCGCCTGGATGCCGATGTTCATGCCCGCGCCAAAGCCGCCGTTGACCGGCGAGGCCAGCAGCCGCAGCCGCCCGCTGTCCAGCCAGCCGCGGGCCTCTGCCCCGGCGCGGATCTGCTCAAAGGAGCCGTCGCCGGAGCCGTTGTCGATGATCAGCAGCTCGCCCGGCAGGTCCTCCATCTCGCGCAGCGCGGCCTCGGCCGCCTGCAGGGTCATCTCCGGCGTGCGGTAGTTGAGAAGGATGGTAAGGATACGCTGCTGGCTCATCAGGGTCACTCCGCGGCCTGGTCGTAACGGGGCCGCCCGGCGGCGGCGTCGGCGGCGTCCAGCCGCGCCTTCACGCCTGCCGCCAGCACGCTCACGTTGGGCACCAGCACCATGCTGTCATGATCGCCCGGCACCTCGGCGACCTCGGTGGCGGGGGCCCATTGGGTCCAGTCGTTGTCGTCAAAGACATACTCGCGCTCGGCGCTGACCCAATGGCCGTTTGAGACCTGCCATTTGCGGTCCAGCGGCGGCCGGAACAGGGTGAGCGGCCCGTCCCAGGGCCTGAGGCCATAGGTCCCGACTGCGGCGCGGAAGGCCAGTTCGATCTTGCGGCTGTTGAATTCCGGCCGGGCGCCGGTCTCCGCCGGGCTGGCGCGGCGTTTCTCAAACTCCCACGCGATGCGGTTTCTGGCCCATTCGGCCAGGTAGCCCGGCCCCTTGCGGCGCAGTTCGGCGAGTTTAATCAGGGCCTTGTCGCGGCGGCTGAGTGGCGGGCGCACCGGCAGCGGCGTGTCCAGCAGGATCAGCGCGGCGGTGTCCTCGCCCTGGTCCTTCAGCTGCTGCGCCATCTCATAGGCGGTGATGCCGCCGCCGGAGAAGCCGCCCAGCAGATAGGGGCCCTGGGGCTGGATCTGGCGGATTTCGGACAGGCAGCTGCGGGCGGCGTCCTCGATTCGGCTGTGCGGCGCGGCGTCGCCCACCAGCCCTTTGGCCTGCAGGCCGTAGACCGGCCGGTCCTTGCCGACCTGCAGCGCCAAGTGGCGCAGGTTCAGCACATTGCCGAACATGCCCGCCACCAGGAAGAAGGGCCGCCGCCCGGTGCCATCGCCCGGATGCAATTGCACCAGATGGGTGTACTGCGGCTGTTCCTCCGCAGTTTGGGGCGTGTCTCCCGGTTCCGCCGCAACCCCGCCGCCGGTGCGGGCGATGATCCGCTCTGCCAGCGCGGCGACGCTGGGCGCCTCGAACAGCACCGACAGCGGGAACTCCACACCAAAGCTGCGTTTTACCTGCGCAAACAGCCGCACCGCAATCAGCGAGTGGCCGCCAAGGTCAAAGAAACTGTCCTCGATCCCGACCTGGCTGACGCCCAAAAGCGCGGCAAAGAGCTTGGCCAGCTCCTCCTCCACCGGGTTGCGCGGGGCGATGTAATCGGTGTCGAGCTGCGGGCGGTCAAAGGTCTGCGCCTCTGCCGCGGCGGGCGCGGCGCTCTGCGACGCCTGTGCAATCAGCGCGGGCAGGTCGAGCGAGGACACCACCACCTGCGGCAGCCCGGCGGCAAGCGCGCGGGCCAGCGCCTCGCCGCCGTCCTCGGCCTTGATACCGTTGGAAATGTTCAGCTGCAGACGGCGTTCCTCCGGCGACAGCGGCTGCGCGCTGCGGGCAGGCTCCAGCCCCAGCTCTGCTGCGCTGGCGTCGGGCTCGGCCGTTGCGGCTGCTGCGTCAAAGCCGGACGCGAGGCGCTGCATCCGGAAACCTTCGATCTCGGCCAGCACAGTGCCCTCCGCATCCGTCAGGGTCACGTCGAACACGGCGGAGCCGCTGCCGGGCGCGCCGGCCAGCCGCACGTGGCTGAAGATGGTCGCGATGAGCGGCGCAAAGACGCGGATGGTGCGGTAGGAGACCGGCACCCAAAGCGCATCTGCTTGATAGTCGGGGATCAGCTTCATCGCCCAGCCGGTGGCAAGGTCCATCAGGCCGGGATGCAGCAGGGTGCCGTCCTGCGCCGCAGCCTCCGGCAGGGCTAGGCAGGCAATCCCTTCGCCATTCCCCAGGGCCGCACGTTCCAGCACATGCCAGCGCGGGCCAAAGCGCAGATGCGCCTCCTGCGGGGATTGCAGGCGCCCGCCGGCAGGCGCCTGCTCCTCCGGGCATCGGGCGAAAATCTTCTGGAGGTTGAGTGCGGCGGGGCATTCTGCCACCGCCGCGGAGGCCAGCATTGCCTGACAGTTCAGAGAGTAACCATTTGTACATGCCGAGTAAACAAACAGTTCATAACCATTTTCTTTAGCTTCTAGCTTAACCAGAAGTTCTTTGGGGTCGCCGTCCTGCACAACCAGAGGGCGCAGGAAATAGAGGTCGCGGATTTCGAACGGCCCTTCGGCACCTGCTGCCGTCAGCGCCTCGGCGGCCATTTCGATGTAGCCGGTACCCGGCACCAGGGCGGTGCCGTCTGCGGTGCGATGCTCATCCAGCAGCCAGTCTGCGGTGCTGAAGCGGGGCGTGAAGATGCGGTTGCCGGCAGCGTCGAACCGCTGCTGCTGCAGCAGCGGCTGCGGGCAGGGCTCCGGCGTGCTGGCGCCTGCGGCGCTGTTGCGGGCATTCATGGCATCGGCGGCCATGCCGGTGTCTGCCCAGACACCCCAATCCACCGCCACGACGCGGGTCTGCCCGCCGGAACGGTGCTTGGCCCAGGCGTTGAGGTATTCGTTGGCGGCGATGTAATCCACCTGGCCCGCGGGCCGGGTCACGGTGGAGGAGGAGGAAAACAGCACCATCAGCTCCAGGCTGCCGTCCGGAAACACCGTGTCGAGCGCGCGCAGCCCGCTCACCTTGGGGGCCAGCACCTGCGCGATCCGGTCGTCGTCCTTGGCCAGCAGCGGGCCGTCATCAATGACGCCGGCCGCGTGGATGACGCCGGTCAGCGGGCCGTTTGCGGCCTCGGCCTGCGCGCGCGCGGTGCGCAGTTCGCCCGCGTGGCAGACGTCGGCGGCCAGCGGCAGCACGGTGCCGTTGCAGGTCTCCTCCAGCGCCATCAGCGCGCGGATGCGCCGGGCGGTGCGGTTGGCCGGGCTGTGGCTGCCGAGATACCGGTCCCAGCTGCCGCGCGGCGGCAGGCCCTCGCGGGAGATCAGCGTGATCTTCGCCCCGCAGTCCCGCATCAGATAAGCCGCGATGGCCAGGCCGATTCCGCCATAGCCGCCGGTGATCAGGTAATGGCCGCCCTGTTTGAAGGGCGGTGTCTCCGGTTCCGGCAGCGGCTGCGGGCGCCAGGTGAGTTCGAACCGCTTCTCTCCGCGCCAGGCGGCGGAGATGTTTGCGGGCTCCGCCATCAGCTCTTCCAGCAGCCGGGCGGTGATGTCCGTGTCCGCCAGGGTGCGGCGGGCAAACAGGCCCTGCGGCGGCGCTGGCAGCTCAATGTCCACGGTGGCGCAGGTCAGCCCCGGCAGCTCCCGCGGGATCACGCCGGCAGGGCCTGCGATCATCGCCTTTTCCGGATAGGGCAGGGCCTCGTCCCGGACCTGTGCGGCGCCGGTGGTAAAGACCGTGATATGCAGCGGGCCGGGCAGATCGGCATTGCCAAGCTCCTGCGCCAGCGCGGTCAGGGAGTGGAAGCCCATCTCAAGGTTGCGGTCAAAGAAGGAGGAGCCTGGGCGGAAGGTTTCCTGTTCCGTCACCAGCCAGAAATGAGCGATCCGGTGCGGCAGCAGACCGGCCCCGGCCAGATCCGCCAGCAGCGCGCCATAGGCGGCGCGGCCCTGTTCGGGCGGCAGGATATATGCGTTCGGCGACAGCTGCGCATAGGTGTCGCCGGCGCGGACGCGGGCGACGGCATGGCCTGCGGCCTCCAGCCGGGCGGCGGCGCGGGCGGCGTGGCCGGTGTCATCCTCGAAGATAAGCCAGGTTTGCGGATCTTGGCCCAGTTCCCGGTCCACGTCCCACGCGCAGTCTGCCAGCCTCGGACGCCAGGCCGGGCGGTAGCCCCAGTCTCTCAGATCCGCGTGGCGGGCCGGAGACTCAGCGTCTTCCTCCACCACAGCTCTGCCGGGTTCGATAAAGTAGCGGCTGCGCTGGAAGGCGTATCCGGGCAGCGGCAGGCGGTTGCGCCGCGCCTCGCCCCAGATCTGCCGCCAGTCGGCCTCGACGCCGCAGGCCCACAGGCGGCCGATGACGCCGAAGAAATAGCTGTCATCCATCACGTCCTGATCCGGATGGCGCAGGGAGCTGAGCACCTGGCCCTGCTTTACCGCCGGCGACATCTGCGCCAGCGCGCTGAGCGCCTTGCCGGGGCCGACCTCCAGGAACACGCGGCCCGGGGTTTGGGCGAGGGTTTCGATGCAATCGGCGTAGCGCACGGTATTGCGCAGCTGGCCCACCCAGTAATCGGCGCTGACAGCTTGGTCTGCGGTCAGGGCCGTGGCGGTGCGGTTGGAGATCACCGGCAGCTTCGGGGCGGACAGGGTCAGGGAGCGGATGAAATCTCCGTATTCCTGCAAAATGCCGTCCAGCATCCGGGAGTGGGCGGCAATGTCGATCTGGATGCGCTGGTGTTCCACCTCGCGGGCGCTCAGGTCTGCCGAAAGGCGGTCCAGCGCGTCCTGCGGGCCGGACACGGCGGTCAGCGAGGGCGCGTTGACGCTGGCGATATCCAGGTCATCGCCAATTATGGCCTCGACTTCGGCCAGCGGTAGCGCAATCGACAGCATCCCGCCCGCAGGCACGGTGTCGAACAGCCGTCCGCGCAGCAGGACAAGGTCGATGCAGTCCTCAAAAGACAGCACACCGGCGAGGCAGGCGGCAGTGTTTTCGCCCATGGAATGACCGACCAGCGCGGCAGGCCGCACGCCCCAGCTGATCCACAGCTGCGCCAGCGCGTATTCCACGATCATGATCAGCGGCAGCTGCACCGAGGGCTGCTGCAGGCGCGCATTGGCGGCGTCTTCCTCTCCCTCCTCCGGCAGCCAGAGGGCGCGGATGTCGTAGTCGAGGCTCTTTTGCAGATGCTCCAGCCCGCGGTCCATCCACTCGGCAAAGACCGGTTCGGTCTCGTAAAGATCCCGCGCCATGCCCGCATATTGCGCGCCGCCGCCGGGGAACATGAAAACAACCTCAGGCGAGTCGCCCAGGCGGTCGTGGGTGAAGACCTTGCGCGGATCGTTTTCTTCAATCAGCCGGGCGGCTTCTGCATTGGTCTCCGCCACCAGTACCCGCCGTTTGGCAAAGCCGCGGCGGCCTTCCTTCAGCGTATAGGCCACGTCCGCCAGATCGGCCTCGGGGTTGGCTTTCAGATATTCAGCCAGCGCCTGGGAGTTGGCCTCCAGCGCCGCCTTGGACTGTCCGGAAACGCAAAGGATCTGGAACGGGAAATCGCTTTCCTCCGAAGGCGCGCGCTCCGGCGCTTCCTCCAGGATCACATGGGCATTGGTGCCGCCGACGCCCAGCGAGTTGATGCCCGCCCGCCGCGGACCCTTGTGCGGCACCCAGGGCGTCAGGGCGGCGTTCACCTTGAACGGCGAGGTGTCGAAATCAATCGCCGGGTTCGGCGCCTCATAGCCCAGCGAGGGGGGGATTTCCCGGTGGTACAGCGCCAGCGCGGTCTTGGTCAGGCTGGCAACGCCCGCTGCGGTGTCCAGATGGCCGATGTTGGTCTTGACCGAACCGATGCGGCAATAGCCGGTGTCCTGCGTGCTGGCACGGTAAGCGTCGGTCAGGGCTGACACTTCGATCGGATCGCCCAGATAGGTGCCGGTGCCGTGGCATTCGACGTAATCAATGGTCTCAGCCGGGGTGCCTGCTGCTGCCAGCGCCTTTTGCACCGCTGCTGACTGGCCGCCGACGGAAGGCGCCAGATAGCCCGCCTTGTCCGCGCCGTCGTTGTTGATGGCGGACCCCTTGATCACCGCCCAGATGTGGTCGCCGTCGGCAATCGCATCCTCCAGCCGCCGCAGCGCCACCGCACCGGCGCCGGAGCCGAAGACGGTGCCTTGCGCCCGGTGGTCAAAGGCGTGGCAATGGCCGTCGGGGCTGAGGATCTCGTTCTCCTTGTAGAGATAGCCGCGGCTCTGCGGCAGCTCGATGGTGACACCGCCCGCCAGCGCCATGCCGCACTCGCCCTCGCGCAGCGCTTTGCAGGCGTAATGCACCGCCACCAGCGAGGTGGAGCAGGCGGTCTGCACGTTGACCGACGGCCCCTTGAGGTCGAACACATGGCTGACGCGGGTCGACAGGAAATCCTTGTCGTTGCCGGTATGGCGGAGCAGGAACATGCCCACGTCATCGACGAGGGCCGGGTTCGAGCAGATGTTGAAGTAGAAATAGCTGCCCATGCCGCAGCCGGCATAAACGCCGATGGGGCCAGCAATGCTTTCCGGCGGATGGCCCGCGTTTTCCATCGCGCCCCAGGCGACTTCCAGGAACTTGCGGTGCTGCGGGTCGAGAATGGCAGCCTCTTTCGGGCTGAAGCCGAAAAACTCGGCATCAAATTCGTCAAACCCCTGCAGACGGGCCGCGGCGGGCACATAGTTCGGGTCGGCCAGGGCCGAGGCGCGTTCGCCATGTGCCAGCAGCGTCTCGCGGTCCAGAACCTCAATCAATTCGATCCCTGCGCGCAGGTTCTGCCAGAACGCCTCGGCAGAGCCTGCGCCCGGCACCGTCACCGACAGCCCGACAATGGCAATATCACCGTGCGTAATCTGTTCGGCAGCGCCCGCCGCTGCGGTAATTCCATCCTGCATCGTCAATACCTGACCCCACTGGCCCTTCGCAAACAGCCCGGCACGCCGCAGCCAGTCCGCTTTGCGAAAATGGCAGGGCCCGCCGGACGGGTTTATTATCCGGTGCCGGGATTTTTCCCGGCGGCTGCTCCGGCCTTGCGGCATAGATCCCCATCTGCTCCGCGGGGCCGGATGAATTCTTGTTTATCTTCGTCAATCCATGCGGCTGTCCTATGGACGCATTGTGTTGAATTGGGCCGGAAAAGCGGAAAGATTGCGGCATCACAGGATGCTGCGCCGCTCAGCGCCTGCGGTGTCAGGCAGCATTGCCTGCGCGCCGCCGAACAGCGCAGGGCGCGGGCGGAACACATCCGGGTACAGCAGCCGCTCAGCATAGCCCAGAACCGATCCCGCGCACATCCAGGTGATCGGGACCAGCGTCGCGTTCAGCAGCATGTCGACCATGGTGGCCGCCAGAATCAGCGCAATCGGCGCGGCATAGGGCGAGACGCTGCCGGCAGGCGCCCGCCGCGCGGCAGAGGCCAGCAGCATCAGCGGCGCCGCCAGCAGCCCCATCTCGGCGATGTAACCCAGCCAGCCGAAGGTGCCGAAGACGATGATCCAGCGCCCGTCCGGGACCGACAGGATCTGCCCGGTCTCCTCGTGCCGCACCAGGTTGCGGCCCCAGCCGCCCCAGCCGAACCACGGTTTTTCCGCAGCCCTGGCAAGCAGCTGCGCTTCGTTCTCGAACCGGTAGTTCAGCGAATGCGCCCGCTCGGCACTGATCACCTCGGCCTGTGCCACCAGCGCTTCGGTCGGCACCAGTCCGGTGTTGCGCAGCATCGGGTAGACCACCGCGATCACCGCCAGCAGCAGGGCCGCCCGCAGCTGCCAGCGCAAGGGCGCCAGCGCCACGACGGGCACAAAAGCCAGCGCATAGGCGAGCGAGGCCAGACTCTTGCACAGCACCAGCACCGCAAACAGATAGGCGGCCGCCAGCGCCAGGCGCAGCCGCTGCCCGCCGGCGGTGGCACGGGCCAGGGCGGTGGCCGCCAGCAGCGCCGACAGCATGAAGAACGCCAGCCACAGGGCATGCGGCAGGAACACGATGGGCCGGAAGCCGCCCTGACGCATCATCTGGCTGAAGTCATGCTGGAAGAAACCGTAGACCCAGACGTTGATTTGCGGGCTGAACCGGATCTCGACCAGCGACGGGATGGTATAGGCCAGCGCGCCGATCATCAGCGCCAGCAGCAGCTCGCGCTGGGCGTCGGGCGTGGAGAGGTAGCGGCGGGCCAGCAGGAACGGGATCAGCACGATCATCTGGTTGATGATGACGGAACCCAGGTCGCGCCAGCGCAGGCCCGGCAGCTGATCGGTCAGGAAGATAATCGGGTCGGAATTGGCGATCTTGCGGAACAGGATCGGCTCGCCATTGGTCAGCACCGTGGGGATGACGCCGAACACGAACAGCAGCGTCAGCAGCCGCACTGCCGGATGCCGCGGCAACAGCGGCACCGGCTTGCGCAGCAGCCCTGCGCACAGCACAAAGGCCATCACCGAGGGAATGGCGAATTTGTCCATATCCGGCACCAGCGGCAGGTCGAACTCGGCCAGCGGCGGCAGCAGCAGATAGCCCGCAATCAGGCACCACAGGATCGCCCGTTCCAGCGGCAGACGCCGGAACAGCACCAGGCTGACCAGCGGCCAGGCCAGCAGCATCAGATAGGCCAAGGCATTGGGCACAGGCCAGTTTCTCCTCGTTCCCCGGTCGTTGGTTCAAAGTTTAACGATTGCCGCGGGCGCTGTCGCGCGGATTTGCAAGAACCGGTAAACGGTGTGCAGCGATGCCACGCTGGCGGCCGGGGCCGGCGGGCTGTGCTGGCCTGACGCGGATGCCGGATGTATCAGGGAATTGTCTAAGACCGGGGGATGCAGTGTATTTCGATTTCAACGGCCGCCGGGTGGCGGTGAACATGCCCCGCCGGGCGCTGCTGGAGGCGGAGATCCGGGCGCGGTTCAAGGCGCGCCAGGGCTTTGCCCTGGCCACGGTCAACCTGGACCACTTGGTCAAACTGGCGCAGTCGCCGGAGTTCCTGGCCGCCTACCAGGCGCAGGATCTGGTGGTGGCGGACGGGCGCCCGATCGTCTGGCTGTCGCGGCTGGCGGGCCGCCCGGTGGAGCTGATGCCGGGCTCGGATCTGGTGCTGCCGCTGTGCCGCCTGGCGGCCGGGGCCGGGGTGCCGGTGGCGCTGGCCGGCAGCACAGAAGAGGCGCTGGCAGACGCCGCGGAGGCGCTGGCCGCCGAAGTGTCCGGGCTGGACATCGCCTGGTGCCACGCCCCCTCGGGCCGGTTCGATCCGGAGGGCGAGGAGGCCGACCGGATCCTGCACCGGCTGGATGAGACAGGCGTCGGCCTGTGTTTCCTGGCGCTGGGCGCCCCCAAGCAGGAGCGTCTGGCGCAGCGCGGCCGCCGGCTGGCGCCGCGCACCGGCTTTGCCAGCATCGGCGCCGGGCTGGATTTCCTCGGCGGCCATCAGAAGCGCGCCCCTGCCTGGGTGCGGGCGATCGCGATGGAGTGGCTGTGGCGGGCGCTGTCCAGCCCGACCCGGCTGCTGCCGCGCTATGCCAGATGCCTGGCCATCCTGCCTGCCCAGATGCTCAAAGCCTGGCGGATCCGGACCCGCTGAGCAGCCTGATGCGAGGCTCTGCCTCGCGCTCCGGGATATTTGCAGCCAGATGAAGACCGGATCCTTTTTTCATCTGGCTGCAAATATCCTGGGGTGAATTGGCCGGAAGGCCAAGAGGGGCAAAGCCCCCGGCAATGCTACTTGTACTCCAGAATGCCGCGCGCCGTGCCGCGCCGCCGCCGCCAGTGGTACTCCAGCGCGCCGGAGGCTTCGGCAAATTTGCCCAGTACCGAAAACAGCGCCCGTTCATACCCCATGCGTCGGGACAGGCGCAGGACCTGGACCGGGTAGATCAGCGCCGCCAGCAGCAGGGCAGGGCTGATCAGCCCGGCAGCCGCGATGGCGGCGGGCAGCACCGCGCCCCAGGTGAGCGCGCGGCGGGTCTCGGTGCGCCAATGGCGCTCCGGTCCCGCGCCATGCAGCGCAGCCCCCTCGGCAAAGGCGTGGCCTGCGCGGCGGCTGCGGTTCCACCACTGGCCAAAGCGCAGCATCTGCGCGTCGTGCAGCGTCATCTCAGCGTCCAGCCGCCAGATTTCCCAGCCCGCCCGCCGCAGCCGCAGGCACAGTTCCGGCTCCTCGCCGGCAATCAGGCTCTCGCGGTAGCCGCCCGCGGTATAGACCGCCGCCACCCGCATCATCGCATCGCCGCCGCAGGCCGCGGCTTCGCCAACGGGGGTGTCCCATTCGGCGTCGCACAGCCGGTTATAGACCGACGCCTGCGGAAACCGCTCCCGCCGCCGCCCGCAGGCCGCCGCGGCCCGGGGCCGGGTTCGCAGGAACTCCGCCGCGGCTGGAATCCAGCCCGGGTCCACCTCGCAGTCGCCGTCCACGAATTGCACCAGCTCGATCCCGCCCCGCAGGGCGGCCAGACCGGCATTGCGGGCACGGGCGGCGGTGAAGGGGCGGCTGAGGTCCAGATCCACAACCTCAGCGCCCAAGCGCCGCGCCGCCTCCGCCGAGCCATCACTTGAACCGCTGTCCACGTAGATCAGCTGCTGCACCTGCCCTTGCAGGGAGCGCAGGCAGCGGATCAGGCGCGCGCCTTCGTTGCGGCCGATCACCACCGCGCCGATGGACGCCGCACTCATGCGCCGTCTCCGGCCATCCGGGCGCTGTACCCCGGCGCGCAGCGCAGGAAGCCCCGGCGCTGCAGACCGGCGATGCTTGCGTCTTCCAAGGCCGCATCTGACCACAGGCTCAGCTCCGGCTGCGCCTGCATTGCGTCGCTGCGCAGCCTGTCCTCGCCATGTTCGGAGACCGCCTCGGCCCGGGTCTGCAGATCGCGTGCCAGGCTGTCGCCGGCAAACTTGTAGTGGCGGATCAGCCCTTCGACGTCCGCCACCGCCACCCCGGCAGAGACATGCGGATGCACTGCCGCCTGCACGCCGGGGCCGTTGAACACCAGCGGGTGCTTGCTGAGGCAGCAGCGCTCGCCGAAGACCTTGCCGCGGACCCCGCCATACAGCATCCGCGCCCCGCCCGGCGGCAGGCTGTTCTGGCGCAGGTAATAGGCCAGCCCGGTCTCCGCGGCGGCGTAATCCAGCGCCTGCACCGTGCTGATATCGCAATAGCGGAAGGCCTTTACCGCGCCGCGATAGGGCAGCCCGCGGGCCGCCGCCAGCGGGCCCTTGGGGAACATCTCCAGCATCTGCGCCTGCAGCGCGGTATAGCCTTGCTGCGCCAAATAGCCGGTCAGCCCGGGCAGCCCGGCGGTGCCGCTGCCTTCGAAATCGAGCAGTTCGTCCATGTCGGCAAACAGACACCAGCGGTCCTGGCCATACCGGCTGGCGGCATAGGCGCGGAAGCTGTTCTCAAACTCCAGCCAGGGCAGGGCGGAGCGCAGCACTGCGGTGCCCGGCTCCTGCAGGATGCGCTCCACGGTGCCATCCGTCGAGCCATTGTCGATGAAGACAAAGCAGGAGACGCCGAGCCGCCGGTAATGCTCGAAAAAGACGTCGAGGTAATAGGCCCCGTCCCGCACCAGCGCGATCAGCACCGCCTCCTGCGGGGCGGCAAACCGGCGGGCGGGGCCGTGCAGATGCTGCAGCGACCTGTGCAGCCTTGCGCGGTGCAGGGCGTCTTGCGCCATCCTCCCGGCGCGGGCCGCCAGCCTGTGGCCGAATGATTTGTGCACGCGGGGCTCCGTTTTGCGCCTGCCGGGACTGTCGCTGTCAACCTGCAAGGTTCCGCCGGCGGCTGCAAGCGCTGCCTGCCGGCTCAACTGCAATTGCGGCGGGATTGCTGCAGTCCCAGGGGCGGCAGATGGCCGCAAACAGGCCCTCGGCGGACGGCGGCCCGGCGGCGCGGACCGGACGGCGGTGCGCCCTGTCCGCGGCTAGGCCGCCGCCGTCAATAGTCGCGCTTGAAGAACAGGCCGAACCCGGTCTCGCCTTCGCTGTCCACCGTGCCTTGCACCGTCAGGCTTTTGGTCACATCCAGATTGATGCTCAGCTCGCTGTCGCCGCGGGTGTTGACGTTGAAATCGGTATAGACGTTCTCCGCCACATAGCCGCCCAGGCCCAGCTGGCCAGCGCCCAGATTGTCGGCGCCGATATCGACCGTGTCGGCGCCGGTGGCCTGCCGCACCTTGCTTTGCGCCCCGCCGCCGCGCCCGCTGAGCGTCAGCGCGGAGCCGGCCAGCCGGGCCAGCGCCAGCGGCGAGATATCCTCAATATTGTCGCCGAACAGCAAGAGCGCCAGCGCCTCCTCCGACGGGCGCGGCGGCTCCGACGTCACCTTGATCTCCGGCGCATCGACCCGGCCGGAGATCTCCAGCGTGGCGGTGCCCTCGCCGGTGGCGGCGGTGGATTTGAACTCCAGATAGGGTTTCAGATCGCCCAGTAGGGTGATCCGCCCCTCGTCCAGCTCCAGCCGCCGGCCCAGGATGTCAAAGGTGCCGCGGATCAGGCTGATCTGGCCCGAGGGCGACAGCCGCGCGGTGGTGCCGCGCAGGCGGATCTCGCCGCCCAGCTCTGCGCGCAGTCCGCGGCCGCGGGCAAAGACCCGCGAGGGGGCGCTGATCAGAATATCCAGTTCGGTTCTGGCTGAGCCGCCCCCGCCGCCGCCATTGTTGCCGGTCAGCCCCGCCCGCGCTAGGGTCTGGCGCACATCGCGCGGTGCCCCCACATGGCTGATCGGCGGGATTGGCGCCGACGAGACCGAGCCGCCTGCGGTGTTGAGGTTGATATTGGTCTCGCCGACATTGATCTGCCCGCCGATCCGCTTGTCGCCCGCCATTGCGCCGGACAAGGTGAGGCTGCCGTTCAGCAGGGTCTCGTAAGACAGGTTGTCCGTCACCACCAGATCGCCGATGGCAATCTGCAGATTGCTGCTGAAGGGGGGGCGCATCGCCACCGGGCCGCTGATCTGCAGGGTGCCGCCGTCGCGGCCGCGGGCCGAGGCCTGCACCTGCGCGCTGGAGCGGGCAAAGGAGACGGTGGCGTTGATGTCATCCAGCCGCTGCGCCGCCGCCGGGATCGCCAGCGAGGCGCCGGGGACCGACACGGTGCCGCTCAAGGAGTCCAGCGCCGGCTTCCCCCGCATGGCCAGGTCGAAATTCGCAGGCCCTTGCATCAGGTTGGGAGAGATGAAAGGGTTCATCCCTTCCAGCCGCAGGGTGCCTTTGGCGGTTACATCGGCGGTGCCCTCGGCCTCGTTCCAGCTGCCTGCGATGCGGCTGTCGATGCCCGCGGGGCCGCTGGCGGTGCTGTCGACCGTCCAAGTACCGTCGCGGCGGGCGGCGGTGCCCTTGGCGGCCAGCCGCCCGGCCAGATCCGGCACCAGCTGCTGCAGCCGCCCGATGACGGCGTCAAACCGCAGATCGGTGTCGCCATTGCTTTCGGCAAAGCGGCCCTCGGCCTTGACCGCAAGCTCCGCCGGGCCATCCGCGGTGGCGGCGATCTGCCACTCGCCGTTGCGCCGCTCCGCGGTGCCTTCGGCGGTCAGCCGGCCCGCCAGTTCGGGCACGAACCGCTCCAGCTCATTAAAGGCGGCGGCAAAGTCGAAATCGGCGTCGCCCTCCAAAGTGACAGACCCGTCCAGCCGGGCGCTGGAGGAATGCGGCCCGGTCAGCTCGGCCACGCCATCAAACCGCCTGCCGGTACGGGTGACCGTGGTGGCCAGCTCCAGCGTGCCGGGGGCCTGCGGCAGCAGCACCTCCACCCGGGTCAGCCGGGCGCTGATCTCCATCTGTCCGCTGTCATTGTTCAGCGTGCCCGCAGCAGAAGCGGCCAGTGCACTGCCCTTCAGCTCGAATGTGTCGACGGCGATGCCGATCTCGTCCCGCGACGCCTTGAGCGCCACCGTGGTGGTGCCCGCCAGCAGCTCATCCGCCTTGGCAATCCCGGCGGAGAGGTTCTCGGCGGTGAGGTCCAGATCGGTGTCAAAGGCGCCGGACAGCGGCGTGAAGGAACCCTGGACGTCCGCCCGCACCGCGCCGCCCAGGGGCCGTCCGGCCAGCTCCGAGAAACGCGCCAGCTCCGATGCCTCTGCGGTCAGGTCCGCGGTGATTTTCAGCCCCTCTTCCAGCCCGTCCAGGGTCACATCACCCGCCGCCTGGTAATCGGTGCCGCGCAGTTCCATTTCGGTGATCCGCAGCGCACCGGGGCCTTCGGTGCTGAGGGTGCCCTCAAAGCGGATGTCGCTGCCGGTGGCCTTGGCCAGCGCCGGGTCGCGCGGCTGCAACCCGCTGAGCGCGGCCGACAGCCGCCCCTCCAGCGCAAGGCCGCTGCTTTGATCCAGCGTGCCGCGGCCGGTGACCTCTGCCTGGTCCACCAGTGCGGCGGGATGGCTCAGCTGGTGCAGAACCCCGTCCAGGGTCCAGTTGCCGTCCGTCCGCTTCCGCAGCTGCAGGTCCGCCGCCGCCAGCGTGGTCTGGCCGCCGCCCACGGGCAGGGTGACCGCGGCCTGGCCCGGCGGCGGGGTGATGGCAGCCTTCAGATTGGCGGTGTCCAGCCGGCCGCCCGCCGCCAGCGCCGCGGCGCCGCTCACCTGCAGCGCCCGGGTGCGCAGAACCAGAGTGTCCAGCGCCAGCGCGCCGCTGCCTTCACGGATGCCTTTCACGTTGAGCCGCAGGCCCGGGCCAAAGAACGGGCGGTGCACCGGCGGCAGCAGCACGTCGATATTGCCGCCCAGATCGGCGGAAAAGCGGATGCCGCGCGGCGTCTCCGGCGCCGCATCCGCGGGCAGGGGCTGGGCCGCCAGCACCACCTGGCCCGCCAGCCGCTCCGCGCCGTTGGCGCTGAAGCTGATGTCAGCGGTGAAATCCGTTACCGGCCCGCTGCCCTTGGCGGTCAGCTGCAGGTCAGGGTTGCCGGGCAAGTCCAGGCTGCGCGAGATCAGCCCGCCCGCAGCCTCATCCGCGGTCAGGTCCAGGGTGATCTGCTGGGTTTCATCGGCATATCCCGCCTCCAGCCGCAGGTGGTCGCCGGGTTTGTCCAGCCGCACCGCCTCCAGCTTGGTGTCGAGCGCGCCGTCTGCCAGCCGCAGCGATCCCTCAACCCTAAGACTGGCTTCGGTTCCTGCCAGAGCCGCGCCCAGTTCGATCCGCTCCGCCTTGATCAGGCCCAGCTCGATCGCCACCGGCAGCTCCGGCAGCGAGAAGGGCGTGGCCGCCGCCTCCGGCAGTTCCGGGTCCGGCGGCAGCGGCTCGGGCGCGCGCTCCACCGCTATGCGCTCCGCCGACAGCTCATTGACCGAGAACCGCCCGCGCAGCAGGTCGAGCCGGTTCCAGTCCAGCGCGGCGCCTTCGATGGTCAGCCAGATGCCTTTCTCGTCGGCCACCGTGATCTTCTGGATTGTGGCCTCAGAGGAAAACGCCCCCTGCAGCCCGCTGACGCTGATATAGCGGCTGTCGCCTGACAGCGTGTCCTCCAGGAAATCGACCAGCAGCCCGCCCGCGTCTTCTTCCGGAGTGTCCTGCGCCGCCAGCGGCGCCGCCGCGAGGCCCAGGGCCAGGCTATAGGCAAGTATCTGTTTCAAAACGCCTGTCCTATCCCGATATAAAATTGCAGCCCGTCCTCGGACCCGCCGTCCACCGGATAGGCAAGGTCAAGCCGGATCGGCCCAATCCCCGCCACATCATACCGCACCCCGATGCCGGCGCCGGCGTGGCGCGCGGACGATCCCGACACAAAACTGTCCGCATCGACAAAACCGATGTCGTAGAAGCCGACCAGGGAAATCGTGTCGGTGACCTTTCCCCGCACTTCGCCCGACAGCGCCGCAAAGCTGCGCCCGCCGGCGGTGCCGCCGGCAACCGGCACGCCCAGCGACTGGAACTCATGCCCGCGCACCGTGCCCGCACCGCCGGAGAAGAACAGCAGGGTGGGGGAGATCTCGCTCAGCGACGGGCCGGCGACAGAGCCCAGCTGCAGCCGCCCGGCCAGCACGATCCGGTCGTCCGCGCCCAAGCCGTAATAGGCGCGCCCGTCCGCTTTGATCTGCAGCCCGGACTTGCTGCCGCCAAAGCCGATGAAGGGCGTCGCCGTGCCTTGCAGGTAATAGCCGCTGGCCGGGTTCACCCGGCTGTCGCGCTCGTCGTATTCCGCGCGCAGGCGGCCCGCGATGTATTTGAACCGCCGCTTGCCGAACACGTCCTCGGCCAGGATCGAGGACACCCCCAGCGCAGCCTCGGCAAAGAACTTGTCGGAGAAGGTGCGCCGCACCCCGGCCGCGCCGAACACCTGGGTGGCCTTGTAATGCTCCTCGTCCAGCTGTTCGGCCTCGGCGAGGTAGAAGATCAGGTCATCCGGCCCCAGCGCCGCGGGCCGGTCCAGCCGCACTGCCACGCGCCCGTCGATGTCGTTGCTGCTGCCGATGCCGCTGACCCGCGCCTCGATCCGCAGCTTTTCCGCAGCCCCGAACAGGTTGCGGTGCATCCAGCTGCCCGACAGCTCCACCCCGTCGGAGGAGCTGATCTCGGCCCCGAACGTGAGGCGGCGCGGCGGCAGGTCCTCGACCACCGCGGTGTAATCGAGGGTGCCATCCGGGTTCGGCTGCTCTGCCTCCCGCAGCACCACGCTGGAAAAGGTGCCGGTGCGGCGCAGCCGGCTGGCGGATTTCGCAATCAGGTCGGGGTGGAACGTCTCCCCCGCCGGAAAGCCCGCGATACTGCGGATAGCCTCCTCGCGCACCCTTGTGTCGCCGGTCACGGCCATCCGGCCGAAACGCAGGCGCGGGCCGGGGGCCAGCCGCAGCTGGGCATCCAGGCGCGCCTGCAGGTGATTGGCGGTGATCCTCTGCTCGGCCACCGCGGCCTTGGCATGGCCGCTGCGCCGCCAGGCCCGCACCCCCGCAACCGCCGCATCCCGGATCGCGCCGGTGCTGGCGGGCTGGCCGGGAGCGTATTCCTCGGGAAACTCCACGTCACTCTGCCGCGGCAGCGGCGACAGGTCCGCCTTGCCGAAGGCAAACCGCGGGCCGGGCTGGACGGTGATCTCCACCGTGCGGACGCTTTGCGGCGGGTTCAGCGGCTGGATCAGCGCCGCCTCGCGCCCGTCCAGGCGGATATTAACCACCGGCGCGAAATGGCCCGCGTCATAAAGCACCTGCACCAGCGTCCGGTAGTCCGACAGCGCCGCCGCCAGAATCTCCTGCACATTGGTTTCGCCGCTGGCGGCAACCGAGGCCGAGGCGCCGCGCAGCCGGTCAGCAAGGCCGGCATTTGCCCCGGGGGCCTGAAGCGTGGCGTCGGCGCCAAAGGCGGCAGGCGGCAGCAGGGTCAGAAAGCTGAAGGCAAGGGCGCGCGCGGTCAGGCGCGGGCGGAATGGAAAATTCATGTTTGCTCCCGGTGGCGGGCGTAAAAAAATCCGGCCGTGCGGCCCGGCAGGGCGGCAGGCGTCAGCGCTGAGCCTAGCACGGGAAATTTACGCGATGGAACTGGCAAAGCAGCGGCATTCCGCCTGTCTCCGGCAGCGGCGGATTGCCGCGCATCCGGACGGCGGAGAGGGGCTGCGGCCCCGGCAGCCGCGGGAAAGAGGCGTCCGGCAAGGACATTTTTTTGCCGCTATGGCGCGAATGCGGGAAAAATGACCGTAAAGGAGATTGGAAAGCAGTTTTAAAATGTACTATTCGGTTCAGCTCCGGCAGGCGAACCTGCCGGAGCTGGCACTGATTAACAAAAACTACATCGGGTAACGCAGGCGCAGCCACCACTCACATGCAGCTAGCCTGTCTGAAATGATACCATCTGGATTATGGCTGTCCATATAATTGTCAGTCTGATAATTTCAGGGGGTATCATTTCGCCTTGCCCTGGCAGGGCCTGTTCTGAACCAGAAGGTTGAGTTTTCAAGGGGTAACAGTTTTGGATGCTTTGAAATCAGTTTTTGAACTGCGCGACATGCTGTTTCAGATGGAGCGCGATATCGGGCTGGACCGGCTCAGCCCGGCGGAGCGGGACGTGCTGCTGGCGGCCCATGCGCTGACCAGCGCGCCTGGCGCCGCGGTGCAATCCGACCAGATTCGCAGCCACCGGCTGGTGCAGGGGATTGCCCAGGCCACCTATCACCGCACGCTGAAATCACTGCTGAGCATGGGTCTGCTGGAGCGGGCCGGCGGCAGCCGGGCCAAGCGTTACGTGGTGCGCTTCGATCCCTCTGCCCAGTGATGGTTTGCCGCCGGCGGCGCTGCATATGATTGCAGCTTCTGCGTCCTCTGGATAAACGGGCGGCATGAGTCGATTTTACCAGTTGCTGTCCCCGGTACAGGGGTTTGCGGTGATCACCGCTGTCTATGTCATCTGCCACGGCCTGACCGCCTTGGTGGTCACACCTGTGCAGAACCTGTTTCTGCCGGAAATCACCGTTTTCGCCAGTCTGGCCTACCTGCCGCACGGGGTGCGGGTGCTGTGCATCTGGCTGTTCGGCTGGAAAGCCGTGCTGCCGCTCGCCGCGGGCGCGCTGCTGTCGGAGCTGCTGTTCACCACGGCCGGCGTGCGGGAGCTGATGGAGCCGGTCTTGCTGCAATCCATCGGCGTCGGGGCCTTCTCGGTGTTTGCGGCCTTCGAGGTCGCCTGGCTGTTCGGCTGGGATCTGTATGCCGGCCAGTCGCGGCGGATTGCCTGGACCGGGCTGCTGGCCATCGGCGGGCTGGCGTCGGTGATCAACTCGCTGGGGCAGACGGTGGTGTTCTCAGGCCTGATTTTCCCCGACGATCAGCTGCCGGTGATGGCGGTTTACGCAGCGGGTGACCTGATCGGCCTTGCGGTCTGCATGTTTGCCCTGATGCTGATTTTCCGCTGGCTGCGGCTGGCAGGACAGGGGCGAAGCCCGCAGGGATAGCCGCCGCCAACGGCGGGCGGCTGTCAGCCGGCCATCAGCCGGGCCGCGTCCAGCATCCGGGCGGAAAAGCCCCATTCATTGTCATACCAGCCGAACACCCGCACCTGGGCGGTCCCGGCCATGCGGGTTTCCGGCCCGGCAATAACCAGCGACTCGGTCCGCGCCCGCAGATCGGAGGACACCAGCGGCATATCGGTCCAGCCCATCACCTGCGAGGCCGCCACCCCTTCGCGCAGGGCGGCGGTGAACTCTGCCGCGCTCATCGGGGTCTTCAGCTGCGCCACCAGATCCACCGCCGACACGCTGGCCGTCGGCACCCGCACCGCGGCGCCGCTGACACGGCCCTTCAGATGCGGCAGCACCTCGTCGATCAGATGCATCGCCGAGGTCGTCGTCGGCACCATCGACTGCGCGCCGCCGCGCGAGCGGGCGAAATCGCCCCGCGGCGCGTCCACCATCGGCTGCGAGTTGGTGTAACAGTGGATGGTGGTCATATGCGCGGTATCAATGCCGGCGATCCCGTCCAGCAGCTTGACCAGCGGCGTCAGCGCATTGGTGGTGCAGGAGGCGTTGGAGACGATCCGGGCGTCGCCCAATGTCTCCTCGTTGGCGCCCAGCACCATGGTCAGCTCAGCCGCGGGGGAGGGGCCGGAGATCAGCACCTTGCCGGCGCCGGCCTTCAGCCCGCGCTCTGCCACGTCGGAGGTCCGGGCGATGCCGGTGCATTCCAGCACCAGATCGACGCCGCTCAGGCCGACCTTGGTCAGGTCGGGCTCGTGGCTGACCGGAATGCTGCGGCCCATCACCTGCAGCGCGCCGTTGCCATGCTCCACCGGATGCGCAAAGGGGCCGAATGTGCTGTCGTACTGGAACAGATAGGCGCACATGTCCAAGGGTGCGATATCGTTGATCCGCACCACCTCGATGCCGTCTCCGCGCGATGTGGTCAGAATCTGGCGCAGGATGGCGCGGCCGATGCGGCCGAATCCGTTGATAGCAAGTTTCATGCGCAATCTATGGCAGGCGCGCTAGGGCCGCTCAATCCATGGCCCCCGGGAAAATGATCACATTTCCCAAGAGGATGTTTCAGAAAAAGACCGCAAAACCGCACAACCGTCAAAGGCGCTTCTATTTGCGGCAGATGACCTGCGCGTAATAGGTGCCGGTGATCGTACGCACCATCGTATCCAGATTGACGCTGCAGCCGGTGGCCGCCTGCATGGCCCGCACCGCCTGCCGGGCGGTCAGCACCGCGGGCGGGCGGAAGGCCAGGTGCTCCAGGTTCATCCGCGTGGCGCTGTAGCGGCCGGTTGTGCCTTCGACCGGCACCACCAGCCAGTCGCGGCCCAGCACGCTGACCTTGATGCCTTCCACGCCTTTTGCGGATACGGCGGGCGCAAGCGCGGCGCACAGGGCCGCCGCCAGTGCAGTCTGTTTCATCATCGAAATGCTCCTGCGGGAAATGCCTGCGCCCAGCCTAGCGCCGCCCCGGCACAAAGCAAGACGCGCCTTACAGGTGATCCACCGCCTCGGCCTGGCGCAGCTCCGCCGCGCACAGCTGCAGCCCGCGCAACAGCCGCTCGGCATCGGCCTGCGGCTGCCGCCCGCGCGGGGCAGAGCAGCCCGCCACGATCGGCGTCCGGCCCGGGCGCGACACCGGCACCGCATAGCCGGTGATCCCGGCCTCGAACTCGCTGTCGGTCAGGCAGTAGCCCTGTTCGCGGGCCTGGGCGACGCGGTCCAGAATGGCGGCGGGACCGGTCAGCGACTGGCTGGTGTGGTGCGGGATATCTGTTTCTGCCAGCACCGCCGCCGCCGCACCCTCCGGCAGCCCGGCCAACAGCATCCGCCCCAGACTGGTATGGGCCAGCGGAATATGCGATCCGGCGGTGAAGCCATAGGTGATATGGCCGTGATCCACCGTCGATTGCGCCAGCAGCAGCACCCGGCCCTGGTCCAGCATCGCCAGCGTCACCTCGATCTCCATCTGCCGCGCGTGGCGGTTCAGCACCGGCTGCACCCGGCGGCCGAACTGGTTGGCCTGCAGAAAGCCGCCCGCCAGCGCCAGCACCCGCGGCGTCAGGGACAGCATCCGCCCGTCCTGGCGCAGATAACCCGCCTGCACCAGCGTCAGCGCCCCGCGCCGGGCGGTGGCCCGGTCCTGGCCGGTGCGCCGGGCGATCTCGGCCAGGGTCATGCTGGGGGAGGCCGCATCAAACACCGCCAGAACCGCCAGCCCTTTGGCAAAGCTTGACGAAATATTCCTGTCCTGTTCCACCGCTGTCATCTGCGCCGCCTGTCCTGGTCTTGAAATGCTGCCGCCTGCTGCGGCGGCCTTTGTGCAAATACTGCACACCTTGTTCGCTTCATGAACTCTGTCAAGCCGCAAAACCTCCGCAATATCCGGATTGCGCAACGGGTTACGGGGAAACCTGGCGGCGGGCTGGACGCTGGGACCGTTTCCGGTGCAATTTCAAACTGCTCTGCATCGAGAGGCCGTCCATGGCACAAGACTTCACATCCGGCAAACTGGCCCGCCTGGGGCTGCTCGGCGCGGAGGGCTGCCGCAAGGCGGCTGAGATCACCTCGCGCGCGCAGTTCGACGGGATCGAGACAGTGCGGGTGCTGTTTCCGGACCAGCACGGGCTGTTGCGTGGCAAGACAGTGATGGCGGAGGCTTTTGCCTCTGTCTTCGAGCGCGGCCTCAACGTGCCCGCGACCCTGCTGCTCAAGGACACCTCGCACCGCAATGCCTTTCCTGTGTGGGAGGGCGGCACCGGGCTGGCCGGGCCGATGCAGGGCGCTGGCGACGTGCTGCTGGTGCCGCGCCCGGACACCTTCCGCGCGCTGCCCTGGTCCGGCCATTCCGCCTGGATTTTCTGCGCGCCGGTCTACCCGGACGGCCAGCGGATCCCCTTTGCCTCCTGCAGCGTGCTGCAGCGGGCGGTGGACCGGCTGGCGGGGCAGGGGATGGCGGCCACCTTCGGGCTGGAGGTGGAGTTTCACATCTTCGAACTGGCGGACCCATCTGCCGCCCACGAGCAGGCAGGCCGCCCCGGCGTACCGGTGCAGACCCGCAACCTGACGCAAGGCTATCAGTATCTCACCGAAACCCGCTATGGCGAGGTCGAGGGCATCTTGGACCTGTTGCGCCGCAACGCACAGAAACTGGGCCTGCCGGTGCGGTCCGTGGAAATCGAGATGGGCCCCAGCCAGGTCGAATTCACCTTTGCCCCCGACAGCGCCATGGCGCAGGCGGATGCGATGGTGATGTTCCGCACCATGGTCAAGGAGGTCTGCGCCCGCAAAGGCCTGCACGCCAGCTTCATGGCCAAGCCGCGGCTGGCGGGTGCCATGGCCAACGGCTGGCACGTGCACCAGTCGCTGCAGGATCTGGCCACGGGGCGCAACCTGTTCATGCCCGAAGCCGCCGGGATGCTGACCCCGCCTGCCAGCGGCTGGATGGCGGGCCTGTTGAAATACGCGGCTGAGACCTCGCTGCTGATTGCGCCCACGGTGAACAGCTACAAGCGGTATCTGCCGTTCCAGCTGGCCCCCAGCCGAATCGGCTGGGGCGTGGACAACCGCGGCGCCATGCTGCGGGCGCTGATGCAGCCGGGCGATGCCGCCAGCCGGATCGAAAACCGCGCCCCCGATAGTTCCGCCAACCCCTATTACGCGCTCGCCGCCCAGATCATCGCGGGCGCTGCCGGGATCCGCGAGGGGCTGGAGGCCCCGAAACCCACCCTGTCGCCCTATAGCGAGGAGGCCGCGCGCCTGCCGCGCTCGCTGGGCCAGGCGCTGGAGGGCTTCGCAGGCTCAGCCTTGTGCCGCGAGGCGCTGGGGGCGGACGCCGCGGATTACCTGCTGCAGCTCAAGCAGTTCGAGTGGGAGCGCTATCTGGACACCGTCAGCGAGTGGGAGCAGGCGGAGTATTTCAACCTGTTCTGAGGCGCCGCGCGGGCCGCCGGGCGATGCGTAAAAATTCCTATTCAATGCGGCTTTGCCGTCTTGATCGCCAGCCCCGCCCATTGATAGCGTATACCCGCGTATGCAGGGGCCGGCCGCGCCGGCCTTTACCATCCGCGGCGCCATTTCCGGCAGCCTCAACCCATTCAAACCCCACGCCTCTTCGAAGGATAAAACCCCCATGAAATACACCGAGGAACACGAGTGGCTGCTGCCCGAGGACGACCTGATCACCGTCGGCATCACCGCCCACGCCGCCGAACAGCTGGGCGAAGTGGTCTATGTCGAGCTGCCGGAGCCGGGCACCGAAGTCTCCAAGGACGACGAGATCGTGGTGATTGAATCGGTCAAGGCGGCGTCCGACATCCTCGCCCCGCTCGATGGCGAGATCGTCGAGGTGAACGAATCCCTGGCCGACGACCCCGGCAAGGTGAACGACGACCCCGAAGGCGCGGCCTGGTTCTTCAAAATCAAGCCCTCCGACCTGTCGCCGATGGACGACTACATGGATGAAGCCGGCTACAAGGACTTCATCTCCTGATATCTCCCGCCTGCTGCGGCCACCGCAGCAGGCTGCGGGCGGCGGTGATCACGATCCCGCCAGCCCCCTATGCACCTGCCGGTTGCGGGCTACTATCCGGTCATCGCCAAAACACCCATGCCCGGCAGGAGGTGCGCAATGACCGGATTTTCAGGGCTCAAAGCTCTTTTCATCAACACATCGCTGAAAAAGGACGGCAGCAAAAGCCACACCCGACTGCTGATGGAGGCGTCCTCTGCCATCATGGAAAAGAACGGTGTCGCGGTGGAGCATCTGCACATGCTGGATCACCAGGTGCCGCCCGGCGTCTACCCGGACATGACCGGACAGGGCTGGGACCGCGACGACTGGCCCAGGATCTGGGAAAAGGTGAAGGCGGCGCAGATCCTGGTGATCGGCACCCCGCTCTGGCTGGGCGAGGAAAGCTCGGTCTGCCGCGTCCTGATCGAGCGGCTCTATGGCATGAGCGGCGAACTGAACGACAAGGGCCAGTCGATCTTTTACGGCAAGACCGGCGGCACCGTCATCACCGGCAACGAGGACGGCATCAAACATACCGCGATGACAATCTGCTACGCGCTCAGCCACCTGGGCTTCACCATCCCGCCGCAGGCCGATTGCGGCTGGATCGGAGAGGCCGGGCCAGGGCCGTCTTACGGCGACGAGGTGGAGGGCAAGCCTGCGGGCTTCGAGAATGAGTTCACCCAGCGCAACACAACCATCATGACCTGGAACCTGATGCACTTGGCCGCCATGCTGCGCGATGCGGGCGGTTACCCGAACGAGGGCAACGACCGCAACGCCTGGTCGGCGGGCTGCCGGTTCGACTATGAGAACCCCGATTACCGCGCATAGACGGACGGTCGCGTCCGGGGCTGGCGCGGGATTCCGCCTTGTTTCCTTGAGGAAACAAGGCGGTGCCTCCGGCGGGGATATTTTTAGCCAGCAGAAGCAGAGGGCGTTGCCGCTCAATAACCGCGCTGACGGTCCACCTCATGCAGCAGCGGCTCGCCTGCGTGCAGGCGGCGGTAATTCTCCACCACGTCCCGCAGTGCGCCGCCCAGATGCCAGCCTGACACATGCGGGGTGATGGTGACGCGCGGGTGCGTCCACAGCGGGCTGTCCGCGGGCAGCGGCTCCTGGCGGACCACATCCAGCACCGCCTGACCGGGCGTGCCCGCGTTCAGCGCTGCCAGCAGCGCCGGTTCATCTACCAGATCGCCGCGGCCGGCGTTGATCAGCGTGGCCCCCGGCTTCATCGCGGCAAGCTTTTCCGCATTCATCAGCCCGCGGGTGGCGGGGGTCGAGGGCAGGATCGAACAGACATAATCGCATTCGCGCAGCAGCTGCGGCAGTGCCGCTTCGCCGTGGCGGCAGCCGACGCCCTCGATCTCCTTGGGCGAGCGGCTCCAGCCCAGCACCCGGAACCGCATGTCCCGCATCAGCCGCGCCGTCCTGCCGCCGATGTGGCCCAGCCCCAGCACCCCGACGGTGGTGTCCGCCGGGCGCTTCGGTGCCAGCGGCTGCCAAGCGCAGCGGGCCTGCGCCGCCGCATGCGCCGCCATGTTCCGCTGGCCGCGCAGCACATAGGCCAGGCAGTATTCGGCAATCTCCTGCGCGGGTTCCTGCGGTTTCAGCCGCGCGATGCGCACATGCGGCGCCAGGCCGGGATGCGCCACGATGGTCTCCACCCCGGCCCCTAGTTTCTGCACCAGCTGGAGGTTCGGCAGCCGTGCCGGCAGGTCGCCCTTCAGCGCTGAGACCGCCAGCATCGTGACTTCCTCCAGATTGCCGGGGGCAGACAGGGGCCGGATGTCGGCACCGGGGTCAACCGCCCGCAGCTCCTCAGCCAGCTGGTCTTCGGTGTACCAGCCGTCGTGGCCGATGCTGATCAGAACTGCCATCGGGGCCTCCTGCTTGCCGCATGCGTGATTGTGCCGGGTCGGGCTTCGGTCCGGGGTAAAGCGGGCACCGGATTTGCCCGCCGCTGCCGGTTTTAGGGCGTCAGTCCAGCCGCCGCACCAGGATCTGGTTGCCCTCGCCGCGTTTGGTTTCGAACAGCTTGAGCGAGGCGATCAGGTCGCTCAGCTTGCGCTTGCCATAGCTGCGGGTGTCGAAATCCGGCGAGGCGGCGGTGATGTACTGGCCGATCTGGCCCAGGGTGAACCACTCGTCGTCCTGGTCGATCGCATCCATCGCCCGCACCACCAGCTTGGTCGGGTCCACCAGCTCTGCCGGCGCGTCATCTTTGGTCTCTTCCGCTTTCTTCGGCTTGGGCTTACTCTTGCCCGGGTCCTCCAGCAGGTTCTCCACATAGATGAACCGCTTGCAGGCTTTGACAAAGGCCGCGGGCGTCTTGCGCATCCCCATGCCGTAGACATCCAGCCCCTGTTCGCGGATGCGGCTGGCCAGCCGGGTGAAATCGCTGTCCGAGGAGATCAGCACAAAACCGTCAAAGCGGCCCGAATGCAGGATGTCCATCGCGTCGATCACCAGCGCGATGTCAGAGGCGTTCTTGCCAGTGGTATTGGCAAACTGCTGATGCGGGACAATTGCCAGCGCCGCCAGCTTCTCCTTGTTCCAGCCCTGCGGGCTGCCGCCGGCAAAATCGCCATAGATGCGCCGGATGCTGGCTTCGCCGAAGGAGGCGATCTCCTCGAACATCGCCTCCGCATATTTGGCCGAGATATTGTCGGCGTCGATCAGGACGGCCAGAAGCGGCGGTTTTGTGGTGTTTGCCATTGCGGGTTATGCCTTTTGCAAATCTGAGTGGGGCAGGGCGGCAGCGCATTTGCCTGCCGTTGCCTGGTGCCGGAATGTCCGGGTCGAGTATGGGCCGCGGCTGCCAGGATGCAAGAGCGGCTTGCGGGGGGGCGGCGCCCGGCCGCGTGTGCCGGGAGGTGCACAGGGGGTGCACGGGAGGTGCACAGGCTGTGCCGCGGGGGTTCCGCCGCGCTTTGATCTCAGGCGAAGGGGTCTTCCGGGTAGCCCACCCGCGCCAGATACAGCCCGTGGCCAGGGCAGACCGGCCCGCAGGCGGCGCGGTCGCGGGCCTCCAGCGCGGTCTTCACATCCGCCGACTCCCAGGCGCCGGCGCCAACCCGCTCCAGCGTGCCGACAAAGCTCCTGACCTGATTGTGCAGGAAGCTGCGGGCGCGGACGTGGAAATGGATCTCCGGCCCGGAAAAACCCTGCACCCGCTCCACCGTCAGCTCGTTCAGAGTCTTCACGGGGCTTTGCGCCTGGCAGATGGAAGAGCGGAAGGTGGTGAAATCATGATTTCCGATCAGATATTTGGCCGCTTCCTGCATGGCGTCCGTGTCCAGGTCATGGCTTAGCTGCCAGACCTGCCCGGCGTCATGAGTGGCCGGCGCGCGGCGGATCAGGATGCGGAACAGATACTGCCGCTCCACCGCGGAGAACCGCGCGTGCCAGTCATCGTCCACCCGGGCACAGTCAACGATGGCGACCGGATCGGGCTTCAGGTGGTAATTCAGCGCCTCCGACAGGCGGAACGGGTCCCACTCCTTGGCCATGTCGCAATGGGCCACCTGTCCCAGCGCATGCACGCCGGTATCGGTACGCCCGGCGGCGGCGATGGTGTGCTCCCCCGGTTCCAGCCGCGCCAGCGCAGCCTCGATTGCGCCCTGCACGGACGGCAGATCCTTCTGCCTTTGCCAGCCGGCAAAAGGCTTCCCGTGGTATTCGACTTTCAAAGCAAAACGCGGCATGGCCGGGCAACTAGCAACAGGGCCGGGCCGGGGCAAGCCCTGCGTGCGGCAGCGCTTCGCCCCGGTGCAGGCGCGCCCCAGCGCTGTGGGCCGCCAGCACCAGCAACGCGGGAACTCAACCGCATTCGGCGGCAGCGGCTGGTATCCTCAAGCCATGCTGCCTATCTTGTCAGCAGCAAGAACAGAGCAGGATCAGGGCCTTGGTGTTAACCTCCCTTGCAGACGGGGTGATAAGCGGGGTGGAGAGCGTCACCAGCGGCCTCTCCTCGGCGTTGTTTGACCGGCCTTTGCGGCTGGGCGTCACCGGGCTGGCGCGCTCCGGCAAGACGGTGTTCATCACCTCGCTGGTCGCCAATCTGATGGACCGGGGCCGGATGCTGCAGCTGAACGCCGCGCGTGAGGGGCGGATCGAGGCCGCCTTTCTGCAGCCGCAGCCCGACGACACCGTGCCGCGCTTCGATTTTGAGTCCCACCTCGCGGCGTTGACCGGGCCGTCACCCCATTGGCCGGACAGCACCCGCGCGGTGTCAGAGCTGCGTCTCAGCCTAAAGGTGCGGCCCGCCGGCCTTCTGTCCGGCCTGCAGGGGCTGCGCACGCTGCATCTGGATATCGTCGACTACCCGGGCGAATGGCTGCTGGACCTGGCGCTGCTGGACAAGAGCTATGCCGAGTGGTCCTCCGACGTGCTCTCGCGCATCGCCGCGCGCCCGCAGGCGCAGCCTTTCCTGGCGGAGAAATCCAAAGCCGCTCCCGCCGGGGCACATGACGAGCCGCAGGCGCAGGCCCTTGCCGCCGCGTTCACCGGCTACCTGCACGCCGCCCGCGCCGCCGGCTTTTACGATTGCACCCCGGGCCGCTTCCTGCTGCCGGGCGACCTGGAGGGCTCGCCGGTGCTGACCTTCGCACCGCTGCCGCCGGAAGCCGGCGCCCCGCGCGGCAGCCTGTGGCGGGAGATGGAGCGGCGGTATGAAGCCTATAAGTCCAAGGTCGTCAAACCCTTTTTTCGCGACCATTTTGCCCGGATCGACCGCCAGGTGGTGCTGGTCGATGCGCTCTCCGCCATCCACTCCGGCCCGCAGGCGGTGGAGGATCTGCGCCACGCGATGGTGGATATCCTCAGCGCCTTCAAACCGGGCCGCAACCGTTTCCTGACCCGGCTCTTGGGCGGCAAGCGGGTGGAGAAGATCCTGTTCGCCGCCACCAAGGCCGACCATCTGCACCACGCTCAGCACGGCCGCATGACCGCCATCATCGAGGCGCTGACCCGCGAGGCGCAGGACCGCGCCCGCTTTGCCGGGGCGCACACCGCGGCGCTGGCCATGGCCTCGCTGCGCACCACCACCGAGGAGATGCGCCCCCACAACGGCACTGAGCTGCCCTGCGTCCGCGGCACCTTGCTGGAGACCGGCAAGCAGGCGGCGTTTTATCCCGGTGCGCTGCCCGAAGACCCGGCCCAGCTGCTCACCCCCGCCCGCCAGGGCGCCGCGCGCTGGCTGGAGGGGGATTATCAGGCGATGGCCTTTGCGCCGGCTCCGCTCACCCTCAAACATGGCAGCGGCCCGCCGCATATCCGCCTCGACCGCGCCGCCGAATTCCTGATCGGAGATGTACTGTGACCCTCTGTCTGCGACCTGCCGTTCCCCTGGATGCCGGTGCCGCCGGAGATATTCTCTTTTACTTCCAGCAGGATACGGAGTGGATGCCCAAGCTTTACACGTGGGCGGAGGCGATCTCCTTCTGCGGCACGATGATCGACCGCGGCTGGGTCACCGTGGCGGAGCGGCAGGGCTGCGTGCTGGGCTTCCTGGCCCGCGACGGGGCCGAGGTCTGCGCGCTCTACCTCGCGCCCGGCGCCTGCGGGCAGGGCGCGGGCAAGGCGCTGTTGGATGCGGCCAAGGCGGCCGCGCCGCGGCTGATCCTGCGCACGTTTGCCGCCAACACGCGTGCGCAGAAGTTTTACCGGCGCGAGGGCTTTGCCGAGACCGGCCGCGGCGGCGGGGCGGGCAATGAGGAAGGCCTGCCCGACATCGCCTATGAATGGCGCGCAATCCGGGAGGCGGCAGCATGAGCAAGAAGCCGGTTCTGTTCGATCTGGAGGAAGAGGCCGGGGCGCCGCCGGTTGCGGACGCCCCGCCGGTGCCCGAGCCTGCGGCGCCGGGGCTTCCGCCGCCGCCGGCAATGGAACAGGCGGCCCGGATTGCCGCCCGCAAGCCGTCGCGGCTGGCACGCTGGTTCTGGGCGCTGCTGGTTGCGGTGGTCGGCGCCATGGCCTCGGTCGCGGCCTGGGACTTTGCCGCCGGGCTGATCGCCCGGGTGCCGGTGCTGGGCTGGGCGGTCAGCACCGGTCTGGCGGTTCTGGTGCTGCTGGCGCTTGCGATGGGCCTGCGCGAGCTGGCGGCGCTGTCGCGGCTGCGCCGGGTCGATACCTTGCGGCACCAGGCGGCAGAGGTCTCTGACCTGACCGCGGCCCGCGCCTTCACCAGCCGGCTGGAGGGGTTTTACAAGGACCGCGAGGATCTCAGCTGGCACCAGGCCCGGCTGGCAGAGCGCAAGGCCGACATCATGGATGGCGACGCCCTGTTGCTGCTGGCAGAGGAGGAGCTGCTGGTGCCGCTCGACGCCCTGGCCCTGCGGGAAGTGGAAGCCGCCGCCCGGCAGGTCGCCACGGTGACAGCGATCGTGCCGATGGCGCTCGCGGATATCCTGACGGCGCTGGTCTCCTCGCTGCGGATGATCCGCCGGGTGGCAGGGATCTACGGCGGCCGGCCTGGAGTTTTCAGCTCTTGGCGGCTGACCCGCGCGGTGCTGGCGCATCTGGCTGCAACCGGCGCGGTGGCGGCGGGCGATGATCTGCTGGAGCCGGTGCTGGGCGGCTCGGTGCTGTCCAAGCTCTCCCGCCGCTTCGGGGAAGGTCTGGTGAACGGCGCGCTGTCGGCGCGGGTCGGCATCGCCGCGATGGAGGTCTGCCGCCCGATGCCGTTTTCGGACCGGCGCAAGCCCAGCACCCGCAAAGTGGTGCAGCGGGCGCTGACCGGCCTGTTCTCCAAAGAAAAATAATGCGCGTGCCAAGGCTCATGCGCGGCATGAGCCGCGCCCAAGGCTGCTGATGCGGTCTGGCGCAGCCAGGCCGCCAGCAGGTGCGGGAGCGCTGCGGTGGGGCGGGGTCAGAACAGTTTCGGCGGCTGGTCCTTGGGCTGGCGCATCGCCACGATGCCGGTGCGGAAGCCCTCGCCGATGCGGTCGGCCAAGGCCCCCCATTGCAGCGCGGTCTGCGCTGGCAGCTCGGCCCGCAGCACCTCGTGGAACAGGCCGAGCCACAGCGGGAAATGCTCTGCCTTCACGTCGGGCCGCGAGACATGCACCCGCATCGGATTGCCGCTGTAGCTGCGCTCGCGCAGGATCGCATTGCGCCAGAAGTTTGCGATCTTCCCCTCATGCTCCGGCCAGTCGGAGACATGCGCGGCAAAGACCGGCCCCAGCACATCGTGCGTGCGCACGCGGGCGTAGAACACTGCGACCACCCGGGAGATTTCCTCAGCAGTGATTTCGAACCGCGCCAGCGGGTTTTGCGTTTCGGTGTCGGTCATTGTGTGCTCCGGCCTGCCTTTGTGCGCTAGATATGCCGAAGCCGGGACCAGCGGAAGGGGTAAGACGCATCTGCCGCAGCGCTCGTTCGCGGCGCCGCTGGTGCCTGAGGATCCTGCCGTTATGGTGAGCGGGAGATTTTTTCAAAAAGGCATTCATTGATGGCGGGGAACACTATGCGGGTGCTGGTTCTGGGCGCCTACGGGTTTATCGGTGCCGAGGTGGTCCGGGCCGTGCGAGCCGCCGGGTTCGATGTTGCCGGTTTGGGCCGCAGCGCCGCGCAGGCGGCGCGGGTATTGCCGGGTGTGCCGTTTGTGAAGGGCGACCTGCTGCAGCTTCTGCGGGCTGAGGACTGGGCGCCTTTGCTGCAGGGCGTGGATGGCGTAGTGAACTGCGCAGGCGTCCTGCAGGACATGGCGCCGGGAGAGCTGGAGGCCGTGCACCATACCGCCATCGCGGCGCTGGGTGCGGCCTGCGCGGCGCGTGGCATCCCGGTTGTGCAGGTGTCGGCAGCGGGCGCGAGGCCTGAGGCCGGGACGGAGTTCATGCGCAGCAAGGGACGGGGCGACGCGGCCTTGCGGGCCTCCGGCGCAGCTTTCCGGATCCTGAAGCCGGGACTGGTGATCGGGCAGGACGCCTATGGCGGCACAAGGCTGCTGCGGATGCTGGCGGCCGTGCCGCTGGTGCAGCCCGTGGCGCTGGCCGAGGCGCCGGTGCAATGCATCGGAATGGCGGATCTGGCGGCGGCGGTGGTTGCCGCACTGAAGGGCGGCCTGCCGCAAGGCACCTATGATCTGGTGGAGGATCAGCCGCACACTCTGGAGGAGGTCCTGGCAGTGACGCGCGCTTGGCTGGGGTTCCCGCCTGCCCGGTTGGCGGTGCGGTTCCCGTCGTGGCTGCTGCCGCCGGTGGCGGGTTGTGCCGATGCTTTGGGGCGCCTGGGCTGGCGTTCGCCGCTGCGCAAGACCGCAATTGCCGAAATCCAGAACGGCGTGCGCGGCGATCCTGCCGCGTACCGGGCTGCCACGGGGCAGGGGATGGCGCCGCTGAACAAACTCTATCACGCGCTGCCTTCAGGGCGTGCCCAGCGCCTGGACGCGCGGATGGCCCTTATTATGCCAATCGCTGCCGCCGTGCTGAGCGTATTCTGGCTGGCCTCAGGGCTGATCGGATTGTGGCAGCTGGAGGCTGCGGCGAATGTGCTGATGGATGCCGGCTGGAGCGGCCTGCTGGCCAAAACCAGCGTTGTGTTCTGGTCGCTGGCTGACATTGCCTTGGGGCTGGCAATCCTCTGGCGGCCTTGGGCGGCACGCGCTTGCCTGGGCATGGCGGCGGTCTCCCTGCTCTATCTGGCCGCGGCCACCGCGGTCACGCCGCAGATGTGGGCCGACCCGCTGGGGCCGCTGGTTAAGGTGGTGCCGGGGGTTCTGCTGGCGCTGATCACCCATCAACTGCTGCAGGAGCGCTGAAATGGACCTCGACCTTGTGCTTCGCTGGCTGCATGTGACCGGTGCCTGCGTGCTTTTGGGCACCGGGGCCGGTATCGCCTTCTTCATGCTGATGGCGCACCGCACAAAAGACACGGTGCTTGTTGCCCATACGGCTTCTGTGGTGGTGCTGGCGGACTTGTTGTTCACCGCCACGGCGGTCATCGCTCAGCCGGTCACTGGCGGGCTGCTGGCCTGGCGGCTGGGCTGGCCGCTCGGCGAAGGCTGGCTGGCGCTGTCGCTGGGGCTTTATGTGCTGACCGGGGCGTTCTGGCTGCCGGTGGTCTGGATCCAGCTGCGGCTGCGCGACCTGGCGCGGGCGGCGGCGGAGGCGGGTCAGGCGCTGCCCGCGCGCTACCATCGCCTGTTCGCCATCTGGTTTGCCTGCGGCATTCCCGCCTTTGCCGCGGTGCTGGCAATCCTCTGGCTGATGCTGGCGCGGCCTGATCTGGGCGTCTGGCTGGCGCGCTGAGCAGGGCGGGTGCCTCCGCCCGCTGCCATCCTCACCAGCATGCGGCGCAACTGCCGCTTTACGCCTCCGCTGCACAGGCCTATAAGGCCCGCATGTCCCTATTCGCGGCCATCATTATTCGAATTATATCCCCGGCGCTCTGAAACCATTGAGCCGCCGGGCAAAGGCGCTTGAGCCATCGCGCCGAACCGAATATCCCAATTTCCGACCTTGATCATCCAAAGGACGCCCCCGATGTGCGCCGACACGCCCCAGACGCCTGACTACAAAGACACTCTCAATCTGCCGAAAACCGATTTCCCGATGCGCGCGGGCCTGCCCAAGCGCGAGCCTGCCTGGCTGGAACGCTGGGCGCAGATCGGCGTCTACGACAAACTCCGCGAGAAGGCCGCCGCGGCCAAGGGCTCGGACGCGGAGCGCAAACCCTTCACCCTGCATGACGGCCCCCCCTACGCCAACGGCCACCTGCACATCGGCCACGCGCTGAACAAGACCATCAAGGACATGATCGTGCGCTCGCACCAGATGATGGGCTTTGACGCGCGCTATGTGCCGGGCTGGGACTGCCACGGCCTGCCGATCGAATGGAAGATCGAGGAGCAGTACCGCAAGAAGGGCAAGAACAAGGACGCGGTGCCGGTCGTGGAATTCCGCCAGGAATGCCGCGCCTTTGCCGACAGCTGGGTCGAAATACAGCGCGAGGAGTTCAAGCGGCTGGGCATCACCGGCAACTGGGACGATCCGTATCTGACCATGAACTACCACGCCGAGGCGGTCATCGCAGACGAGTTCATGAAGTTCCTGATGAACGGCACGCTCTACCAAGGCTCCAAGCCGGTGATGTGGTCGCCTGTCGAGAAAACCGCCCTGGCCGAGGCCGAGGTCGAGTATCACGACAAGGAAAGCTTCACCATCTGGGTGAAGTTCAAGGTGGCCGAGGCCGGCGGCTTCGTGGCTGCTGACGGCGAGGATGCCGATTATGCCGGCGCCGACTCGGCGATCGTTGCGCAGGATCTGGAAGGCGCCCATGTGGTGATCTGGACCACCACCCCCTGGACCATCCCGTCGAACAAGGCAGTGGTTTACGGTGCGGACATTGCCTATGGCCTTTATGAAGTCACGGGCACCCCGGACGAATGCTGGGCCGCGGCGGGCGACCGCTTCCTGCTGGCTGACAACCTGGCCGCGGATGTATTCAAACGCGCGCGTCTGAGCGAGGACCAGTATACCCGCCTGCGCGGGGTTTCCGCCGAGGAACTGTCCAGCTTGTCGCTGAAGCATCCGCTGGCCGGCGCCGAAGGCTCGAACGGCGAATGGGACGGCATCCGCGACTTCCGCGCCGCCAGCTTCGTGACCGACACCGAAGGCACCGGCTTTGTCCACTGTGCACCGAGCCACGGGATGGAGGAGTTCGAGCTCTACCGTGATCTGAACATGCTGGAGCAGATGATCACCTATAACGTCATGGACGACGGCGGCTTCCGGGCTGACCTGCCGTTCTTCGGCGGCACCTACATCCTCAACCGCAAGGGCGGCGAGGGCGATGCCAACAAGACCATCATCGACAAGCTGGTAGAGGTCGGCGGCCTGCTGGCGCGCGGCAAGATCAAGCACAGCTACCCGCATTCCTGGCGCTCCAAGGCGCCGATCATCTACCGCAACACGCCGCAGTGGTTCGCCTCTGTCGACCGCAAGCTGGATGACGGCATGGGCGAGATGGGTGACAGCATCCGCGAACGCGCCCTGCGCTCGATCGACGAGCTGGTGAAGTGGTACCCGCAGACCGGCCGCAACCGCCTGTTCTCGATGATCGAAAGCCGCCCCGACTGGGTGCTGAGCCGCCAGCGCGCCTGGGGCGTGCCGCTTACCTGCTTTACCAGGAAGGGCGCGCTGCCGACCGATGCGGATTTCCTGCTGCGCAACGAGGACGTGAACAAGCGCATCGTGGCCGAGTTCGAGGAGCACGGCGCCGATGTCTGGTACGAGGACGGCTTCAAGGCGCGGGTTCTGGGGAACAGCGTGGACCCGGACGATTACGACCAGGTGTTCGACGTGCTGGACGTATGGTTCGACTCCGGCTCGACCCATGCCTTTGTGCTGCGCGACCGCGAAGACGGCACCGAGGACGGCATTGCCGACGTCTACATGGAAGGCACCGACCAGCACCGCGGCTGGTTCCACTCCTCTCTGCTGCAGGCCTGCGGCACCAAGGGCCGCGCGCCCTACCGCAACGTGGTGACCCACGGCTTCACGCTGGACGAGAAGGGCATGAAGATGTCCAAATCGCTCGGCAACACCATCGTGCCGGAGGAGGTCGTCAAACAATACGGCGCCGACATCCTGCGCCTGTGGGTGGCCCAGACCGACTATACCGCCGACCAGCGGATCGGGCCGGAGATCCTGAAGGGCACCGCCGACAGCTACCGCCGCCTGCGCAATACCATGCGGTTCATGCTGGGGTCGCTGGGCGACTTCCGCGAAGAGCAGCGGGTGGCGCCGGAGGATATGCCGGAGCTGGAACGCTGGGTGCTGCACCGTCTTGCGGAACTCGACCAGAAGGTGCGCAGCGGCTACCAGTCGTTTGACTTCCAGGGTGTGTTCTCGTCGGTCTTCAACTTTGCCACTGTGGATCTGTCGGCCTTCTACTTCGACATCCGCAAGGATGCGCTCTACTGCGACGGCGACACGCTGAATGCCCGCGCCGCGCGCACCGTTCTGGACATCCTGTTCCACCGCCTGACCACTTGGCTGGCGCCGATCCTGGTCTTCACCATGGAAGAGGTCTGGCTGGAGAAATATCCGGGCGAGGGCAGCTCTGTTCACCTGCAGGACATCCCGGAAACCCCGGCGGACTGGCTGAACCCGCCGCTGGCCGATAAATGGTCCAAGATCCGCCAGGCCCGCCGGGTGGTGACCGCGGCGCTGGAGGTGCAGCGCACCGACAAGGTGATCGGTGCCTCGCTGGAGGCCGCGCCGGTGGTGCATGTGCGCGACAAGGAGGCGCTGGCGGCGCTGAAATCGGTCAACTTCGCCGATATCTGCATCACCTCGGATATCATGCTGACCAATGACCCTGCCCCGGCCGAAGCCTTCCGGATGCCGGAGGTGGATGGCGTCTCAGTGGTGTTTGAGAAGGCCGAAGGCGATAAGTGCCAGCGCTGCTGGAAGATCCTGCCGGATGTGGGCCGCCACAGCCACGCGGGCGTCTGTGGCCGCTGCGACAGCGCGCTGAGCTGACCCGCCGCTCACCCCGTAATTGAGTGCAGCGCCCGGCCCGATGGCCGGGCGCTGTCGTTTTTGCGATGCTATTACGCAACTCCCTGCACTTTTCCCGGGTGCTGCCTTGTGTCCAAGGGTTTTGGATTCCTCTAGATGTTGACCGGTTTTCCACAACTGGTTAAGAATTCGTTAATTCTATGAAGATTTTCAGCCATTCATTCAAAAACATGGCATGGGGCAGGGGGGGCAGTTTTTAATGCTGAAGCTGAAAGCGGACGCGCAACCGGCGGTCGAGTTTGGCACGCCGCGCAAAATGGCAGTCCGGATTGACGGGATCTCTGCGCCGAAAAACATGAAAGTCGGGCTGGTGGCTGGCGGTGCGGGCCCAACGGCAAGCAGCGTGATGGACCCGGTCAAGACGTCTGAACCCGTTGTGACAAGTGCAGCGAAGGCAGCGCAAATACCTGCGCCCGCCGCGCAGCAGGCGCCTGCCCGAACCCTAATAGTTTTGAAGGCGGCAAAAGCAGTTAAGGCGGCCTTTGCCGCCCGGGCGGCGCGGGCAGAACTGCAGCCCTTTGCCGCTGCTGAAACCGGAAGCCCCCTGCCGAATGCTGAAACCGGAAGCCCCCTGCCGAAACTGGGCCTGGCCGCTGCCGGGCTGGCGGTGGCTTCTGCCATGCTGCTTTATTTCCAGTTCGGCGGTGGCACCACGCCTGCGGACATTGACCAGGCCAGCCTGGCGCCGGACGCGGTTCTTCCCGCCGGGGCGGCTTCGGCTGCGGGCTTGGCCGAGGGCGCAGGCAGCGGCGAGGACGCTTTGGTTGCCCGTATCACCGCCGGCACGCTGGCCGCGCTGCGCAGCAAGCAGGCCGAGCCCGGCCCTGCAACGCCGGCCGCCGCCGCTGCGGCGCCTGCCGAAGGCACCGCGCTGTTCAAAATGGTGATGACCGCCGCCGCCCAGGGCCAGTCGGAGGCCTACATCGACCAGATGGTGAACGGCGCCTATGCGCGCCGGGAAATCACCGTGCCCGCCAGCCTGATTGACGCCGGCGGGCGGGTCGACACCGCCACGCTGCTGGCGCTATTCGTCGGCAATTGACCTTTGCTCCGGCGGCTGCGCCGGAGCTGCCACCGGGATGCCCGCACAGATTGTGGTGCTGTCAGACCGGCGGCTTTTCATAACAAAAACAACACAGACCCGCGCCGCAGGCCGAAAACGGCCGCGGTGCTCAAGACTTCCGGGGGGACCATGAAGACCTTTTTCGCTGCCGCAGCCATGGGGCTGTTTGCGCTTGCCGCCAACTCCGCAGCCGCAGAGACCTGCGGCGGGGTGTATACCGTGCAGTCCGGCGACAGCCTGTCGGTGATTGCCGACAAGATGTACAAGGACGCGGGCAAGTGGAGCGCCATCCACAATCGCAACATCGACCAGATCGGCCCCAAGCCGAACGCGATCCGGGCCGGCATGAAGCTGTCGCTGGCCTGCCTGGAAGGGCTGCCGCTGGGCCTGCCGGGCGGCAAGGAGATCAGCGCCGCCGCCCCGGCCGCTGCGGTGCCGGTCAAGGTGGCGCCGGGCAATGCCGCTGTGCGCAAGAAGATCAACCTGCTGACCGGCGACGACTATGCGCCGTTCACCTCCAAGGCTTCGCACAATGGCGGGCTGATCACCGAGGTGGTGAACGCCGCCATGGCCAAGGCGGCGCCGGCCGAAGGCTACGCCATCCACTGGGTGAACGACTGGGCCTCGCATTTCGACCCGCTGCTGTCCAACGCGCTCCTGGACCTGGGCTTCCCCTGGTACAAGCCCGACTGCGAAACCATGCCGGACAGCTACCGCTGCCAGAACTTCCACTTCTCGGAGCCGATGTTCGAAACCCTGATGCTGCTGTTTGCCGACAGCAGCCGGCCCTTCGCCTTTGAGCAGGACAGCGACATCGAGGGCAAGACACTGTGCCGCCCCGCGGGCTATCTGACCTTTGATCTGGATGAGCGCGGCCGCAACTGGATTGCGGAGAAGAAGATCACCCTGAAGCAGCCGCACAAGGTGAAGGACTGTTTTGACATGGTGGCCGCGGGCGAGGCCGATGCGGTGGCAATCAACGAATTCACCGGCCGCAGCGTGATGAAGGAGCACGGGCTGGAGGACCGGTTCACCGTCCTGCCGCAGCCCTTGTCGGTGCTGGGCATCTATGTGGTGGTCCACAAGACCCATCCGCGCGCGGATCAGATGCTGTCGATGGTCAACACCGGCCTGCGCAGCATCCAGGAGGACGGCAGCTATCAGGCGATTGTCGAAGACCACATGGCCCGGATCTGGGCCGGTTTCTGAGGGGGATGCCATCATGAAACGGCTGTTCTCCCGCCTTATCCAGTTGGCCGCCTTCTTCAGCCTGGCGCCGGCCGCCGCCTGGGCGATCTGCGATGTCGACTATGTGGCGCAGCCCGGCGACACGCTGTTTTCCATCGCCGAGACCCACTATGGCGACCGCGAGCGCTGGACGCTGGTCTATTACCACAACCAGAAACTGCTGGCGGGCGCGACGGTGCTGCCGGGCCGCAAGCTGTTCATCCCCTGCATCACCGGCGCCACCGCCCCGGATGCCACGCCGCTGCGCCAGGAAAAGGCAGAGCTGACGCTGCTGACCGGCGGCGGCTATGCGCCGTTCACCGGCCGCGGCCTGCCGGGGCAGGGGATGGTGACCGAACTGGTCAACGCCGCGCTGGAGCTGGCGCCTGCGCCAGTCAGCTATTCGGTGAGCTGGGAGGATGACTGGTCCAAGCACCTGTTCCCGATGCTGGACCAGAAGGAATTCGATATGGGCTTCCCTTGGCTCAAGCCCGACTGCGCGGCTGAGCCGGACAATGAGCGCTGCGCCAGCTTCCATTTCTCGGACCCGGTGATGACCTTGCCGATCATGCTGTTTGCCCGCGCCGACAGCGGCTTTGACTACCGCGAGGACGCCGACGTCGAGGGCAAGACCCTGTGCCGCCCGGCCGGTTATTTCACCCATGATCTGAACCGTCCCGGGCGCCGCTGGCTGGACGGCGGCAAAATCACTCTGGTGCAGCCGAAGACCCCCGCCGATTGCTTCCGCATGGTGGCAGAGGGCAAGGTGGACGCGGTTGCGGTCAACCTGTTCCTGGGCGCCAGCACAATCGTTGGGGAAGGGCTGCGCGACACCGTCGTGCCGCTGGAAAAACCGCTGTCGGAAGAGGGCCTGCATGTGGTGATTTCCAAGCGCCACTGGCGCGGCACCACCCATCTTTACCGGATCAATGCGGGCCTGCAAAAGCTGCGCGGCAGCGGCCGGTTCGAAGAGATCATGTCGCGCCACCTGGAGCTGTTTTGGGCGCAGCTGCAATAAGGGGCGGCGCACAAAGAGGCGGCTGCGTCAGGCTGACAGGGTTTTGACCGCCTTGTAGGCGTGGCAGGCCGCCTCGCATTCGGCCTCGCTGCCCGGGTCCTGATGTTCGGCGCGCTGCAGCAGAAGGTGCTCTGCCAGGACCGGGTTTTCCTGCGGCAGGCCGGACGCCGGTCCGGTGCCCTGCTGGGCGGCGGCGGCCGGACGGCTGCGGCGGTCATCGCGGCCGGACGGGTCCTGCGGATGGCCATGCGGTTCCTGCTCCCGCGGGCTGGTGTTTGCGGATTCGCTGCGGTCCGGGTCATCTGAGCGCACAACCGGACGGGCGGTCAGATGGCCGCGGTTCGGTTTGACAGGATCTACCCTTCCTGAAACTGGCAAAAACATAGAGCGGGTCCTTCGCGTTGGCTGTGAACCGGTCTTAAGCGAAGGTTAACATAAGACGCTTAACAGCAGGTTAACGCGGTTCCGCAGGGCGTAGCGGCCGGGCGGGCGGCCCGCAAATGGGCCTGAAAAACCAGCCTGGAAGCCGGCCTTATGAGCCGGTGATAAGCCGGGCCTTGATATAGCTGGCTTCCGCCTGAAGCGCACTGACCGGTTTGGGGCCGGCCTGGCAGCCATTCATCAGGTCCTGATAGAACGCGGCCATGCCGATGTCGTTCACCTGCTTCAGGTTCAGCGCACCGGTGCGGGCCGCGTCGCGGGCCGGGCCGATATACTGCGCAGTCAGCGCCTCCGTGCGGGCGTCGCTCAGCACCTGCTGCCGCTGCAGGCTGCGGCCGATGCCCCGGGTGGTGCCGTCGATCAGCGGCGTATCCACCGGCTGGCCGCCTGCCTCCGCGATCATGGGCTGCTTGCGGTACGCAGCCTGCATCTGCTTCATGCCGTTATAGAGACTGGCGGTGCCGGAAACTGCAGACAGCATTTGATTACCCTTCGCTTCGTTCTTGAGACCCACTTTATGATAATTTGATGTAATTGGGTGAGGAACTCTTAGCATTGGTTAACGCGGCATTAACCGCGCTTGCGGCAACCGGGCGCAGGCGGCCTTGCCAGCAGGGAAATTCCCGGGGATGATGGGGCCTGTGGCAGAGCCGGGGAGGCAGGATGATTTCAGCCAGCCTTGAAACACCTGTCGGCGCGCTCAGCGTGACAGAACGGGGCGGTGCGCTTGTGCGGCTGGACTGGTCTGCGGCGGCAACGGGGCGGTCGGCCTTGCTGGACCGGGCAGTGGCGCAGCTGCGCGCCTATTTCGCCGGGGAGCTGACGGAATTCGATCTGCCGCTGCATGTGGAGGGTTCTGAGTTCCAAAAGGCGGTTTGCGAGGCGATGCAGGCGATCCCTTTTGGCGAAACCCGCACCTATGGGGAGATTGCCAAGGATCTCGGCGCCCCGCCCCAGCCGGTGGGCAATGCCTGCGGCGGCAATCCGATCCCTGTGATCATCCCCTGCCACCGCGTGCTCAGCGCCACGGGGCTGGGCGGGTTTTCCGGCCAGGGCGGGGTGGAAACCAAGGTTGCCCTGCTGAAACACGAAGGCGCCGCGGGCCTGCTGATCTGACCTTGCAGGCTGGCCGCTGTGTCTTGCGGGGCTTCAATTGCGCTGAATAAGAAACAGGGGTTCCAGGCCCGCAGGGCACAGCGGGGCAGCGTCCCCGCGGGAGCAAATCGTGCCGGGGGGGCGGCACGGCAAGGGGTCAGGCAAACAGGGCCTTCACCTGGTCATACAGCGGTGCGGTGTCCGCGCCGGAAGTTTCGGAAAAATCGCTGATCAGCGCCAGGATCACCGATTCCATATCAGCTTCGGACGGAGCCTCAGAGACGGGTGCGGCGGCGGCTTCTGCGGCGCTGTCTGCCGGGGCTGCGCCGCCGGTCTCCGCGGTGCCGGAGGTGCCGCCCGCCGGCGGCTGTGCGGCCTCGGCGGCGCCGGCCTGCTTGGCGCGCCAGCCCCAGGCCTTGGCATGGTCGGGCGGCCCCGGCTGTTTGCTGCCGGTCACTGCGTTCAAGGCGTTGCTCAGCCCGCTTGGGGCGAGGGCAGGGGCGGATACGGAATGCATGGCGGTCTCCTGTGATCGCTGCCGCGAGGGCAAAGTCCCGGTCAGTGTCCGCAGTTGCCCGTTAAATCCGGCTTACCGGCGCGGCCGCTTTCTAATGCAAAACCCATTCAAACTTTCGGCGGTTTGCCAAAGCCCTGGGGCGCCTGCGAAAATGCGTGGCCGGTGCAGGGCCGCGCGTGCGGGCCGCGGCAGGATCAGGGATGCGAGGGCGCGCGGCGGCGTTCGGGAATGATCTGCTGGGCGATGCCGACAAACAGCAGGTAGACCGAGGTGACCACCAGACCCCAATGGGCCCAGCTGGACGGGTGGAAATCGACCCAGGCGGCCCAGCCGGCAAAGAACGTCCAGGCCAGCGCCATCGGCAGCGAGACCTTGCGCCAGCGGGCTGTGCGCACCGGATGAATGAATTTCAGCGGCAGGAACATGGCAATGGACAGCAGCGTCACCAGCACCAGGCTGGTCCAATGGCTGGGCTCCAGCGCAAAGATCACCAGCACCAGCATGTTCCAGCAGCCCGGAAACCCGGAGAAGGAATTGTCCTTGGTCTTCATCCGCGTGTCGGCAAAATACATCGCGCTGCCAAAGGTGATCACGATGATCGCAAACCAGCCGGTCCAGCCCGCCATCAGCCCCGATTGGAACAGCGCAAAGGCGGGGATGAACACATAGGTCAGATAGTCGATGATCAGGTCCAGCAGGACCCCGTCGAACTCAGGCGAATAGCGCTTGACGTGGTAATGCCGCGCCAGCGGGCCGTCGATGCCGTCCACCGCAAAGGCGACCACCAGCCAGACGAACATCAGGCTCCACTTGCCCTCCGCCGCTGCCAGCATCGACAGCATGGCGAAGACGGCGCCGGTTGCGGTGAGCAGGTGAACGGAGAGGGCGCGGATCTGTGGTGTCATGGGTCCCTGATGGCGAATTTGCCCCGGTCCCGCAACCGTTCAATGCAGCTTTGAGCGGAATTCCGTGCCGGCAAAAAACTGGATGCGGGCCATGCGGCGGCCAAAGGGGACGGGGTCGGTGATATCGGGGGAGGAGAACGGCGCCCCGCACGGCAGATCGCCCATCCGCTCCCGCGGCTGGCCGCCGGGCGGCGGGGCGGGGGCGGCAGGGGCGCCATCGGCATAGAGGGCGGCAGAACCGGGAATGGTCATAGCGGAATCCTTTCTGGATCGGTTTCCGCCATAAAGCCGCAGCGGCCTTAACACCGGCTTGCCGCAGCGTGCAAAAATAGCGCGCATTTTAGCTAATCGAGCTCAGGCCGGCCGATCCGGCGCCGGCGGGCTCAGCCGCAGCAGCCGCGTCCTGTTTGCACCGGCGGGCAGGGCACGGTGCCGTAAGAACAGAACACGCAGCAGTCGCCGGGCCGGGGCCGCAGCAGGCTGCGGCAGCCCGGGCATTCGTGGAACCATTGGCAGGCGTCTTGCGGCATCCTTTCCGTCGCCTGATGCCCGCAGGACGGGCAGGTGAGCGTGCTGGTCAGGATGGGGTCTTCAGGCTGTGAGACGGGCATGGGCAGGCCTCCCTGGTGCCAGCAAAGGCCGGAAACCGCGCCGGGTCAAGTCACGCCTTGGGGTGGGCGCGCATGTAGACATCCATCAGATGGGCGGTGTCCACTGCCGTATAGGCCTGGGTGGTCGACAGCGACGCATGGCCCAAAAGCTCTTGAATGGCGCGCAGATCGCCGCCCGCCTCCAGCAGGTGGGTGGCAAAGCTGTGGCGCAGCGCATGCGGGGTCGCGGTGGCGGGCAGCCCCAGCTGGGCACGGGTCTTGGCCATCACCTCCTGGATCTGGCGCGGGTTCAGCGCGCCGCCGCGCACACCGCGGAACAGCGGCGCCGCGCGTTCCTGCGGGTGCGGGCACAGCGCCAGATAGCGGTCCACCGCGGCGCGGGCGGCGGGCAGCACCGGCACCACGCGCTCCTTGCGGCCCTTGCCCAGAATGCGCAGCACCTGCGGCAGCGGCGCGTCGGCGCCCTTCAGCCCCAGTGCCTCGGAAATCCGCAGGCCGCAGCCATAGAGCAGCGTGACCACCGCCACGTCGCGGGCGGCCACCCAGTCCGTGTCCGATTGCAGCTCCACCGTCTCCAGCACCGCCTTGGCGGCCTCCGGCGCCAGCGGACGGGGCAGCTTTTTCTGAAACTTGGGCGCGCGCGCCAGCAGCACCGCGGCAGGCTCAAACCCCTCGCGCTTGGCCAGCCAGCGGTAGAAGGTCTTGACCGCCGACAGCTTGCGTGCCAGCGACCGCGCGCCGGTGCCGGAGTTGCGCTCCGACGCCATCCAGGCCCGCATGTCGGCGGTGGTGATCCGCGCCAGCGCGCCCAGTCCCTGCGGGCCGCCAAAGTGCTGCGTCATGAAGGCCAGAAAGGCGGTCACATCGCCGCGGTAGGCCGCCAGCGTGTTGGCCGAGGCATCCTCCAGCCCGCCCAGCCGCTCCAGCCAGAGCTGCAGCGCATCGCGGCAGGCCGGGGAGATCAGGGTCATGACAGCCAGCAGCGCATCGAACGTTCGAAAACGCCGCTGAAAAAGCCCAGCAGATCAGCGCCTTGCATCGGCGAGAACTGATGCGGGTCTTCCGACCCCAGCACCAGCATCCCGGGCAGGCGGCCTTCGCCCAGATCCAGCATCAGGCAGGCCTCGGAGCGGATCCATTCGGCCTTTTGCCCATAGACCCGCGGGCTGCCGCCCTGGGTCTGGCGCAGGGTCACGGTGCGCTGGCTGCCGGGCTGTCCGGCATAGCTTTCGGTGAAGCCGGGGCCTGCCAGTTTCAGTGCGCCCGACTTGCGCTCGACCGCGGCGCCGCCGGGCTGCGCGGTTTCCAGCACCAGCGCCAGGGCATCGACACGCAGGATCTCCGGCATGTCCTGTTCCAGGCAGGCGAGGAAGGCGGTGAAATCGCGCGGCTCCAGCAGCCGCAGCACGGCGCGGTGAATGAGGTTGGTGCCGGCCAGGTTGTCGTAAGCCGCGGCGATGACCGAGCGGTGGGTGTCCTCCAGCCGGTCGAGCCGCGCCGCCATCCGCTCCATCGCGATGCCGCGCAGGTCGACGACGTTGGAGCCCATCGCGCGCTCATTGGCGGCGACCAGGGCGTTCATCAGGTGCTGGTCTTCCAGCACCGCGTCGGGTTTGGCGAGGATCGCCTCGCGCAGCTGGTCTTCCAGGCTGACTGAAGGGCTTGTACTGCTCATGGGTGAACTCTTACGGCTCCGGACCTCTGACGGGTTTGGTGACGTGTATAACACGGGATTCGCGCAATGCTGCGGAAAAATTCCGGACCGGCAGAAATTGCCGCGCGCAGGCAGGCTCCCGCCCGTCGCCGGTGCATCGCAATGCCCCGCTCCCGTTGGGCCGGGCGCCGGGCAGATGCCCGGCGCAGCGGCGCAACAGCGCCGCGGCAGCGCGCTGGCAGGCGCGCTGCCGGGCCCAAGCCGCTCCAGGCGGCCCGGCGTCAGCCGGGGGGCTTGGCGGTGCGGGAGCGCTTGGCCCGCAGCGGCCAAAGCAACACATTCCGAAGAAACACCTGCCAAAGAAGCACTGGCCAAAGAAAAAGGCGCCCGCAGCGGGGCGCCTTGTGTTGCATCCGGTCCGGCAGGAAGATCAGAGGATCTTGATCTCTGCCGCCTTGATGTCGGCGAGGAAGGCATCCAGGCCCTTGTCGGTCAGGGGGTGGTTCACCATTGCCTTGATGACCGCGGGCGGCGCGGTGATCACGTCGGCGCCGATGCGGGCCGAATCCAGCACGTGGTTCACCGAACGGATCGAGGCCGCCAGGATCTGCGTGTCAAAGCCGTAGTTGTCATAGATGATGCGGATGTCCTCGATCAGCTCCATGCCGTCCAGGTTGATGTCATCCAGACGCCCGACGAAGGGGGAGATGAAGGTCGCGCCCGCCTTGGCTGCCAGCAGCGCCTGGTTGGCGGAGAAGCACAGGGTCACGTTCACCATGTGGCCGTCATCGGTCAGGGTTTTGCAGGCCTTGAGGCCGTCCCAGGTCAGCGGCACCTTGACGGCGATGTTCTCGGCGATCTCCACCAGCTTGCGGCCTTCGGCGATCATGGTTTCCGCATCGGTTGCGGTCACTTCCGCCGACACCGGACCGTCGACCAGGGCGCAGATCTCCTTGGTGACCTCGATGATGTCGCGGCCGGATTTCTTGATCAGCGACGGGTTGGTGGTGACACCGTCCACCATGCCCAGATCGTTCAGCTCGGCAATCGCGTCGATCTCGGCGGTATCTACGAAGAATTTCATGGGGCAGTCCTTTGGATGGGTTGGCCTCGGTCGCCTCAGCCTTTACCTCATGGGATTACGGGCGGCAACATGGGCAGCAGCATGAGCGGGCAGGAGTTCTTTCAGGCAGGCGAAAGGGTCGGGGTTCTGACCACGCAACCCCTTGACCGGCTGCTGGATTACCGCGCGCCGGAGGGCGGCTGTTACCTCGGCGCCTATGTCGAGGTGCCGCTGGGGCCGCGCAAGGTGCTGGGCGTGGTCTGGGGGCCGGGTGCCGGGGACTTCGATTCGGCCAAGCTGCGCTCGGTGATCCGGGTGCTGGATGTCGCGCCGATGCGCAGCGAGATGCGCCAGTTCCTCGGCAAAGCCGCCGACTACACCCTGACCCCGATGCCCGCGATGCTGCGGCTGGCCACCCGCGCGCCGGGCCTCAGCGATCCGCCCTCGATGCGCAAGATCCTGCGCCGGGGCGACGGCGTGCCGGACCGGATGACCGAGGCCCGCACCCGCGTGCTGGAGGTGCTGGAGGAGTTCGGCGGCCTCGCCTTCACCCCGCGCGAGCTGGCGGATATGGCCGATGTCACGCCTTCGGTGGTGAAGGGGCTGGTGAAACAGGGCGCATTGCGCGAGGAGGAAGCGCCGCGCGACACCCCCTATCCGCATCTGGACCCGGAACTGCCTTCCAAGCAATTGACCGACGACCAGGCCAACGCGGCAGCTGCGCTTGCAGATGCCGTGCACAGCGGGCGCTACGGGACAACCTTGCTGAAGGGCGTCACCGGCTCCGGCAAGACCGAGGTCTACCTGGAGGCCGTTGCCGCCGCCCTGCGCGCCGGGCGGCAGGCGCTGGTGCTGCTGCCGGAGATCGCGCTGACCGCCGAATTCCTGACCCGCGTCGAGGCCCGGTTCGGTGCCAAACCGGCTGAGTGGCACTCCGGCGCCACCATGACCGAACGCCGCCGGGTCTGGAAAATGGTCGGGCAGGGGGCGGCGCAGCTGGTGATCGGCGCCCGTTCCGCCCTGTTTCTGCCGTTCCGCGACCTTGGCCTGATCATCGTCGATGAGGAGCACGACACTTCCTACAAGCAGGAGGACGGGGTGCTCTACAACGCCCGCGACATGGCGGTGCTGCGCGCGGCGATGTGTTCGGCGCAGGTGGTGCTGGCCTCAGCCACGCCCTCGCTGGAGACCTGGGCCAATGCCGAGGCGGGCAAGTACAAGCGGCTGAACCTCACCTCCCGCTTCGGCGCCTCGGTGCTGCCGGAGATGCGCGCGGTGGACATGCGGTCAGAAGACCTGCTGCCCGCCACCTGGATCTCGCCAACCCTGAAGCAGGCGATGACCCTCAGAATGGAACGCGGCGAGCAGTCGCTCCTGTTCCTGAACCGCCGCGGCTTTGCCCCGGTCACAATCTGCCGTGCCTGCGGCGCGCAGGTGGCCTGCGACCATTGCGACGCGCGGATGGTCGAGCACCGTTTCATGAAGCGGCTGATGTGCCACCAGTGCGGCGAAACCAAGCCGGTGCCCGAGGCCTGCCCCTCCTGCGAGGTGGAGGGCAAGATGGCCCCCGTCGGCCCCGGCATCGAGCGTCTGGCGGAGGAAGCCACCGCCCTGTTTCCGGAGGCGCGCATCGCGGTGCTCAGCTCCGACCTCTTCGGCTCCGCCCGCGCGCTGAAACAGAGGATCGGGGAGATTGCAGCAGGCGAGGCCGACATCATCCTCGGCACCCAGCTGGTCGCCAAGGGCCACAACTTTCCGCTCCTGACGCTGGTGGGGGTGATCGACGCCGACCTCGGCCTGCAGGGCTCCGACCTGCGCGCGGCGGAGCGGACCTTTCAGCTGATGCGCCAGGTGGCGGGCCGGGCCGGCCGCGCCGAGCGGCCGGGAGAGGCCCTGATGCAGACCTTTCAGCCTGAACACCCGGTGATCCGGGCGATCCTGTCGGGGGATGAGGAAAATTTCTGGAAGGCCGAAGCCGCCGAACGCCAGGCCGCCGGCGTGCCGCCCTACGGGCGGATGGCGGGGATCATCCTGTCGGGTCCGGATTTGGCGGCGGTGTTTGACCTCGGCAATGCGATGGCCCGCAACGATGGTCCCCTGCGCCAGATCGGCGCCCAGCTGTTCGGCCCGGCCCCGGCCCCCATCGCCCGGGTGCGCGGCCGCCACCGGGTGCGGCTGCTGGTCAAGGCGGCCAAGGGCGTGCCGCTGCAGGACGCCATCGCCCGCTGGATCGCGCCGCTGCGGCTGAAGGGCGACTTGCGGCTGAGCGTCGACATCGACCCGCAGAGTTTCTTTTAGGACTGCGGCAGACGGGGGCTCTGCCCCCGGCCCCTGCGGGCCTCCCCCGGGATATTTGGGGCCAGATGAAGTGTGGATCCTTCATTCATCTGGCTGAAAATATCCCGGAGCGCGAGGCAGAGCCTCGCCTGAAACACCGGCTCAGGCCGTTGCGGTTTCAGCTGCAGCGCCGGTCAGGATGCTGGTGGCCATCGCGCCGATCCACATGAAAAACAGCGCCGCCCAAGCGGTGCCTGCAAAGATCGAGCCGCCGGTGACGCCCGCGCCGATGGCGCAGCCGCCGGCCAGCATGCCGCCGAACCCCATCAGCGCGGCGCCGGTCATCGCCTTGCGCATGGTGGCGGCGTCATCGAAGGCCTGCAGCTTCATCTCCCCGGCAAAAGCCGCAGCCAGCATCGCGCCGATGAACACGCCGGGCACCAGGCCGATGTCGAATTCCAGCACCGCGCCCCGGTCCAGGAAGAACATCAGCGTGTGGGCGGAGGGGCCGGTGAAGGTCGCGCTTTCGATCTGCACCGGGTCAAAGGCCACCTGGCTCAGCGCATAGGTCAGCACCCAGCCTAGCGCGACGGCGAACCCGACGCCGGAGGCAAAGACCAGCCGCGCCGCGCCGATGCGGTTGCGGCGCGCCAGCACCAGGGCCAGCGCTGCCGTGGCAAGCCCCAGGATCACCCCGCCTGCTTGCGGGATGCCCAGGGCCGCCAGCAGGTCCAGATTGCGCCCGCCCCCGGTGATCCACTGCCTGGCCAGCCAGTCCCGCGCGGGCGACAGCAGGCCCGAAAGGCTCATCTGCGCCACCACCGCAAAGATCAGCCCCGACACCACCGAGCGCAGGTTGCCGGTGGCCGCCAGCACCAGAAGCCGCCCCGAGCAGCCGCGCGCCAGCACCATGCCGCAGCCGAACATCAGCCCGCCGAGGATGGCGCCGGACCAGCTGCCCGGCACCGCCATCATCCGGGCATCGGCGCTTTCCATCAGCCCCAGCATCTGCGCCGCCTGCACCCAGACCACCGCTGTGGAAAAGGTCAGCAGCCAGACCGCCACCTTGTCGCCCAGCCGGCCGCCCGCAAACTCCACCGTGGCGGCCCGCAGGCAGAACCGCGACCGCTGCGCGGCGATGCCAAAGACAACGCCGGTCAAAAGGCCCAGCAAGGCCGCTGCCGGCGCCTCGCCGATACGCTCAACCAGGGGAACCAGATCCATCACACACCTCCAAATTCACATGTTTGCATATGTGGTCCTGCAGGAGGACGCTTTGATGCAGATCAGGGACGGGGGCGGTATGCTTCTGCGCGCTGGCGCAAAGGTGGATGTGCAGCCGCCTGTTGCCTCTCGCCAAACCGGGCGCGGAGGCGTACATCCGGTGCATGTTCAAACCGATGCCCCTGCATGAGGCGCAAGGCCTCCCGTTCTGGCGCCGTCCCGTGACGCTCCTGTTCCTGATGGCGCTGGCGATGCCGATAGCCTTCAACGCCTGGAGCGCGCTGCTCAACAACTTCGTGATCGAGGCGGCACAGTTCGACGGGGCCGACATCGGCCTCTTGCACACGGTGCGGGAGATCCCGGGCTTTCTGGCGGTGGGGGTGATCGCCGTCATCATCTTCGTCCGCGAGCAGGTGCTGGGGATGATCTCATTGGTGCTGTTGGGGGTGGCGACAGCGGTCACCGCCTGGTTCCCGTCGCTGGGCGGCCTGTTGATGGTGACGCTGCTGAGTTCGATCGGCTTTCACTATTACGAGACAGTGAACCAGTCGTTGCAGCTGCAATGGCTGTCCAAGGAAAAGGCGCCGCAGACGCTGGGCTGGCTGGTGGCGGCAGGCTCCGCTGCGACGCTGGTGGTCTATGGCCTGATCGTGCTGACCTGGGACCGCTTCGATCTGGCCTACAACACCGTGTTCATGGCGGCGGGCGGGGCCACGGCGCTGATCGCGCTGTTTGCGCTGTTCGCCTATCCGCAGTTCGACGCGCCGCACCCGCAGACCAAGAAACTGATCCTGCGCAAACGCTACTGGCTTTACTATGCGCTGCAGTTCATGGCCGGCGCGCGGCGGCAGATCTTTGTGGTGTTTGCAGGCTTCATGATGGTGGAGAAATTCGGCTTTGAGGTGCATGAGCTGACCGGGCTGTACCTGATCAACCTGGTGATCAACATGACCGCCGCGCCGATGCTGGGCAAGGCCGTGGCCATGTTCGGCGAGCGGCGCACGCTGATCTTCGAATACGCAGGCCTCGCCGCCGTCTTTGCCGCTTACGGCGGCATCTACTGGTTCGGCTGGGGCGTGGTGGTTGCCGCGGTTCTCTATGTGGTGGACCATGTGCTGTTTGCGCTGGCGCTGGCGCTCAAGACCTATTTCCAGAAGATCGCCGATCCGGGCGACATTGCCCCTACCGCTGCCGTGGCCTTTACCATCAACCACATCGCCGCGGTGTTCCTGCCGGTGCTGCTGGGGCTGCTGTGGGTCTATTCGCCGGGCATGGTGTTTACACTGGCGGCGGGCATGGCGCTGGTGTCGCTGTCCCTGTCGCTGCTGATCCCGCGCCATCCGGAGCCCGGCAACGAGACCATTTTCAGCAAATACGCCCGTCCCGCGCCGGCCGAATGACCGGACAGCCCCGTGGCGCCCGCGCTCTTGATGTGCCCGGGCGCTGCCCGGTCTGGAGCCAGGCGGGCGGCGCTTGACGCGGGGCGCGCGGCAGCCTAGGCGCTTGCCAACAGCTTCAGGAGAGACGCTATGACCACCTTCACCGCCCTCACGACCCTTCCAGGAAAAGCCCAGGCCGAAGCACTGGGTGACGCGATGGAGCGGCTGAACCCCGAGCCCACCGGCATCGGCGTCTTTGAGGTGGAGGACGGCTCCGGCCTGTGGGAGGTCGGCGGCTATTTCACCGAAGCCCCGGATGAGGCGGGCCTTGCCCTGCTGGCCGCGATGCATGACGCCAAACCCTTTGTCGTCTCCGAAGTGCCGGAAACCGACTGGGTCGCCCATGTCCGCCGCGAGCTGGCGCCGGTTGAGGCGGGCCGCTTCTTTGTCTACGGCAGCCACGACGCGGACAAGCTGCCCGCTGGCCGCATTCCGCTGCTGATCGAGGCCGCCATGGCGTTCGGCACCGGCCACCACGGCACCACCCTTGGCTGCCTCAAGGCGCTGGATCACCTGCTGGACCAGGGCTTTCGGGGCGAAAAAGTGGCGGATATCGGCTGCGGCACCGCGGTTCTGGCGATGGCCGCCGCGCGGGTCTGGGACGGCGCCATTCTGGCCAGCGACATCGACGAGGTGGCGGTGGACGTCGCCGAGGCCAACCTGAAGGCCAACGGCATGGAAGGCCAGGTCATCTGCCTCGAAGCGGCCGGGTTCGATCATCCGGACTTGCAGGCGCAGGCGCCCTACGATCTCATCTTCGCCAATATTCTGAAGGGGCCGCTGGTGGCCCTGGCCCCCGATCTGGCGGCGAATCTGCGCCCCGGCGGCTATGCGATTCTCTCCGGTATCCTGAACGAGCAGGCCGACGGCGTGGTCGCCGTTTATGCACAGAACGGCGTCAATCTTGAACGCCGGGACGAAATTGGTGAATGGACAACGTTACTTCTGCGCAAAGCGGGGTAATTGATTTAAGTTTGCGATGAATTTTAAGGGTTTGCCGCATTTTCGCCTCATTTCGAGCCAAGAATGAGCCATCCGCTGGTGGGGGCCAGTTCGGAGGCTCGTAATGGGGGAACATCATGATCAGTTCCAGGCGCGTTTGAAGCAGATCAACCGCAAACATGAAGCCATGGCCGGGGGTTACTCGGCAAAGCTGCGGCCGGACGGGCTGCTGGTGATCAAGCCGGGCAGCGTGCAATCCCGGATTTCCGCCCGCACGCTGGTTTTCTTCGCTGCGGCGTTTCTGCTGTTCAAGGGCTTCCTGATGGCCGCGCTGGGCTTTGGCAGCTATGACCAGCGGGTGCGGACGCTTGCGGGCGGCAGCGCAGTGGAGCGCGCTGGGGCCTTTATCATGCAGGCCGATCCGGTCTCCGTCTTTATCGCCCAGAAGATCGGGCCCGTGCTGCGCTGACCGCCGGGTCAGCTGCGGGGCCGCAGAAAGGCCGCCGGCAGGGGGAGCTGGCGGCCTTTTTCATGCCCGGAAAACGTGCCTTGGTAGGGGGGGCGTCCAGACAAAAAAACGCCGCGGCCCGGTGCGGGTCCGCGGCATTTCCCTATTCGCCCCGCCTATTCGCCCCGAGGGAGGCGGCAGGGCTGAAGAAAGGGTTTCAGAATACGGGTTTGCCAGCCGCGACAGTTTCGATGTCGCCGCGGCACAGGCCGATGTCGGCCAGCTCGCGGTCGGTCAGGCCCGACAGCACGTTGCGGGTTGCGCGGGCGTCGTTCCAGGCAGCAAAAGCGCCAGCAGCGCTGGCAGCGAGGGCGCCGATGCGGCCAAACAGGCCGGTGGACCCATAGGTGGTGCGGGTGGTGTCGAAAGCGGCCATGTCCTTGTCCTCTGATCTGGTGTTGGCGATCGTCTCTGTGGTGCGATGGCGGGCATCTAGTGGCGAACTTTCAGCGCGGCAAGATCCGAAATTGCATGTGTCATATGCAGTCTGTGCATAGCTTAAACCCTTATAAACAAGGGCTTTCCGCGCGGCAGGGAAATTGGCCGGAAAATGTCGCTTCCGCCTCTGCAAGGGGTCGGTTTCAGACCACGGCAGCGCCGCTTCGCGGCTGCGGGCAGCCGGAAAGCAATTGGACATGTTCGCGTTTTGTGCTAGCGGTGGGAAAAATAAATTTCTGACAAGCAGGCAGGGACCGGGCACATCATGCGGATTTTGGGAATTGATCCGGGGTTGCGGAACCTCGGATGGGGCGTGATCGAATCGCGCGGCACCCGGCTGAGCCATGTCGCCAATGGCGTCTGCACCTCCGACGGCGATGATCTGGGCGAGCGGCTCCTGTCGCTGCACAATCAGGTCACCGAGATCATCGAGGCCTTTGCCCCGGACCAGGCGGCGATCGAACAGACCTTCGTGAACAAGGACGGCGCCGGCACGCTGAAGCTGGGCCAGGCGCGCGGCGTGGCGCTGCTGACACTGGCCAAGGCCGGGCTGCCGGTGGGGGAATACGCCCCGAACCGGGTCAAGAAAACGGTGGTGGGCGTGGGCCACGCCGAGAAGGAGCAGGTGATGCATATGGTCAAGCTGCAGCTGCCGGGCTGCCTGCCGAAAAACGCCGATGCAGCGGACGCGCTGGCGATTGCCATTTGCCACGCCTATTACAGGGGCACGCAGCAGCGGCAGCTGAAGGAGAAACGCGCATGACCGGACCGCTGGCATGATTGGAAAACTGACGGGCCGCCTCGACTACCGGGCGCAGGATCATGTGCTGATTGACGTGCGCGGCGTCGGCTATATCGTCTATTGCTCCGACCGCACCATGGCGGCGCTGCCGGGCGCGGGGGAGCCCGTCGCGCTGTACACCGATCTGGTGGTGCGCGAGGACCTGATGCAGCTTTACGGCTTCACCTCGCTGGTAGAGAAGGAATGGCACCGGCTGCTGACCTCGGTGCAGGGGGTTGGGGCCAAGGTGTCGCTGGCCATTCTCGGCGCGCTGGGTCCGGACGGGGTCAGCCGGGCGATTGCTTTGGGCGACTGGGCCACGGTCAAGGCGGCCAAGGGGGTCGGCCCCAAGACCGCGCAGCGGATCGTGCTGGATCTGAAGGACAAGGCGCCCGGCGTGATGGCAATGGGCGGCACAGTGGCCGATGCGATGGACGGACCCGGGCTGGAGCTGGTCGAGGCGGCTGATCCGGCACCCGCCGCCAAACCGGCCCGCAAAGCGCCGCCGAAGAAGCCGAGCGGTGCGGCTGCCGCCTCCGCCGGGGCGCTGTCGGCCCTGGGCAATCTGGGTTACGGCCCTTCCGACGCCGCCGCTGCGGTGGCGGAAGCCGCGGCCACCTGGCCGGATGCCGATGAGCCGGAACTGATCCGCGCCGCACTGCGCCTGCTGGCGCCGAAAGGATAATGGACTTGGGCGTGAAATCTCAATGTACCGCCGGGCCGACAGGCCGGGCAGCGCCCGACCGCCCCCATGGGCGGGCGCTTCGCTTCCGCCCGCGGCCGGGCGCTGCCCTTTGTATCAGGGGAAATGCCTGTGATTGACGCCGACCCCGCCCTGCGCCCCGAACCGCTGCCGGAAGACAGTGCTGCGGAAAACGACCGCGCCCTGCGCCCGCAGGGACTTGGCGAATTCATCGGCCAGGCCGAGGCCCGCGCCAACCTGCGCGTTTTCATCGAGTCCGCCCGCCGCCGCGGCGAGGCGATGGACCACACGCTGTTCCACGGCCCGCCCGGCCTCGGCAAGACCACCTTGGCGCAGATCGTCGCGCGCGAGCTGGGGGTGAACTTCCGCATGACCTCCGGCCCGGTGCTGGCCAAGGCGGGGGATCTGGCGGCGATCCTCACCAACCTCGAATCCCGCGACGTGCTGTTCATCGACGAAATTCACCGTCTGAACCCGGCGGTGGAGGAGGTGCTGTACCCGGCGATGGAGGATTTCGAGCTGGACCTGGTGATCGGCGAAGGGCCGGCGGCGCGCACCGTGCGGATCGAGCTGCAGCCCTTCACCCTGGTCGGCGCCACCACCCGCATGGGCCTTCTGACCACGCCGCTGCGGGACCGCTTCGGCATCCCGACCCGGCTGCAGTTCTACACTATTGATGAACTGTTTGAGATCGTCAGCCGAAACGCCCTCAAGCTGGGCGCGCCCGCCGATGACGCCGGCGCCCGCGAGATCGCGCGGCGCGCGCGCGGCACCCCCAGGATCGCCGGGCGGCTCCTGCGCCGCGTGGTGGACTTTGCGGTGGTCGAGGGCGATGGAACCATCACCCGGGAACTGGCCGACGGCGCATTGACGCGGCTGGGCGTGGATCAGCTGGGACTCGACGGGGCTGACCGCCGCTATTTGAAACTGATCGCCGAAAACTACGGCGGCGGTCCGGTGGGGATCGAGACGATCTCGGCCGCCTTGTCAGAGAGCCGCGACGCGCTGGAGGAGGTGATTGAACCCTACCTCTTGCAGCAGGGCTTGATCCAGCGCACGCCGCGCGGGCGGATGCTGGCGCAAAAGGCCTGGACGCACCTCGGAATGCCGCCGCCGCGCAGCCAGAACGACCTGTTCGGGTAAAAGCAGCGCGCACCACCATAAGTTGTGTCAGTGTTTCTGTCCGAATGTTTCGCGCGCGAAACATTGCGGCAGGACAGCTGACCTATTTGCGAGGGGTCATTTTCTCTTCCAGGGAGGCGCTCCCGCCCGCCGCCGGCGCATCGCAGATGCGCCTGCACCCGTTGGGCGGGGCGCCGCGCTGACGCACGGCGCGGCTGCGCTCAATCCAGGTCTGCGCCGCGCCAGCGGCGCCGGGCCCAAGACTGCTGCCGGCGGCCTGGCGCAGCCAGGAGGCCGGGCAGGCGCGGGAGCCGCCCCCCTTGCCGCCGCGCGGCGCAGACGGCATAGACGGGGCAGACGAAGGAGACGCCCATGACCGCCCAGCTGCGAGACCTGACACCGGAGCAGATCGAAGCCCTGTTCACCCGCAACGACGGTGCCTATGCCTTTGCCCGCTGGGGGCGGCCAGTGGCGCCGATCGTGTTCGGGGTGCAGGACGAGACCCTCAAGACCCTCAAGGGCGCGCTGGAGGCGGTGATGACGCTGGCGGGCCACCAGATGGCCGAGACCGACCCGGAGCTGGGCTCGAACCTGATGTTCTTCTTCTTTCGCGACTGGGACGAACTGCTGGAGGTGCCGGATCTGAACCGGCTGATCCCGGGCCTGCAGCCGCTGGTCGCGCGGCTGAAGGAGGCGGGCGCCAGCCAGTACCGCGCGTTCCGGTTTGACGATCAGGGCGGCATCAAGGCGGGGTTCGTGTTCCTGCGGATGAAGGGCGCGATGGCGCAGATCCCGGCCGAGACCCTGGCGCTGACCCAGGCAGTGCAGGCGGCGCTGTTGTGGGGCGATGCGGCCTTTGCCGAGGCTTCGCCGCTGGCGGTGCTGCCGGAAACCGGTGCCACCATCCTGCGCCCGGAGATCGCGGGCGTGATTGCCGCAGCATATGACCGGATGATGCCGGTGGCGGCAGACGACAAATCCCACGCCCTGCGCCTGTTCGCGCGCCTGCAGGCGCCGACGGCGGATCAGCCGCAGTCCTGATGCGCGCTTTCGTGGGCCTGCCGCTGCCGGATGCAGCCCTGGACGTGCTGGAGCGCCTGCAGGAGGGGCTGACGGTGGGGCGGCATGTGCCGACAGAGAACATGCACCTGACGCTCGCCTTTCTGGACGACCAGCCGGAGGCAGTGCTTGAGACGCTGCACCAATCGCTGGCGGAGATCAGCGCGCCGCCGTTGACGCTTTCTTTCCGCGGGCTGGACACCTTTGGCGGCAAGCTGCCGCGGGTGCTGGCGGCGGAGGTTCAAGCAACACCGGAGCTGACCCAGCTGCGTGGCCGTGTCCGCAGCGCCTGCCGCGAAGCGGGCCTGGACCTGCCGCGTGAGCGCTTCCGTCCGCATGTCACGCTGGCGCGCTTTCCCCGGCATCTGGAGGCGGGGCAGGTGGAGAAGATCGCGCGGTATCTCGCGGGAGCGGCAGGTTTTCGGCTGGACTGCGAAGTGGAGCGTTTTGCACTGTTTCAGTCGACGCTGGCACCGCAAGGCGCGCGTTATGACATGCTGGCGGAGTACGAGCTGCAATAAGGCTTGCCGCAGTTGGAGGGAAAATGAGCTTTCTTGGCATCGCGCTGAAATTGAGCGGCTTTATTTTTATTGTTTTTCTTGTTTGGTCATTCCTTACCTGGTCGGCTTTGTTGAGGTTACCTGCGGAACACGGCAAGTGGTCTGAGGGGTCTGCAGGCCGAGCTGTGCGAAAGTCCTATCCCTTTGCCGCGGCCGGTATTGCCTTGATGGTTCTGGCAATGGGGTGGCTTGTCGTAGACGGTGCGGTTGAAGCTTGGCAGTTTCATGCGCTGACTTCCGTCGGGTTGCTGACGAGTGCTCTTGCTCTCTGGATTATCGGCAACGGTCTGTGGCGGGCACGCGAAGGCAAAGGGGAAAGCCTCAGAACCGAGAAGCTGAAAGTGATCGCGCAGTCACTAGGACTGACAGTGTTGGGGCTTCTTTTGAAACGGATGGACTTACTGTGACGGCAATGAACCACCAATTCCCCGTCCGGGTCTATTACGAGGACACCGACATGGGCGGGATCGTCTATCACGCCAATTACCTGCGCTTCATCGAACGCGCCCGAAGCGACTGGGTGCGCGGCATCGGCGTCGATCAGAACGCCATGCGCGAGGCCGGGCTGATCTATGTGGTGCGCCGGATCGAGGCGGATTACCTGGCGCCTGCGAAATTCGACGAGGAGCTGCTGGTCACCACCTCGATGCACGCTGTGACCCCCGCCCGGATGACCCTGATCCAGGACGTCACCCGCGACGGCCAGCCGCTGTTCCGCGCCCAGGTCACCATCGTCTGCATCACCACGGGCGGCAAACCGGCGCGGCTGCCGGCAGAGATTCGCGCATTGCGGTAACATTTGGCACACTGCCGCCTGTTTTGATGGTCTTTGCCATTGAACTGCGCTAGCGTCTTGCCAAATAAGGCCGGATAAACGGCCGGGAAAAACCGTAGAGCAGGCGAATGGAAGCAGAAACTCTGGCGCTGGCGCAGGAGATTGATTTCTCCATGTGGGGCCTATTTGCGCGGGCCACCGTGACCGTGAAACTGGTGATGCTGATGCTGGTCGGGGCCTCGATCTGGTCCTGGGGCATCATCATTCAGAAGATGATCAATTACCGCAAGGCGCGGCAGGAGGCGGATGCCTTCGACCGGGCGTTCTGGTCCGGCAACCCGCTGGATCAGCTGTTCGACCAGGTGGGGGCAGAGCCGCCGGGACAGGCGGCGCGGATCTTTTCCGCAGGGATGACTGAATGGCGGCGCAGCCACCGCAGCGACGGCGGGCTGATCCCCGGCGCGCAGGCGCGCATCGACCGGTCGATGGATGTCGCCATCGCCAAGGAGACCGAGGGGCTGCAGGGCGGCCTGTCGGTGCTGGCCACCGTCGGCTCCACCGCGCCGTTTGTGGGGCTTTTCGGCACCGTATGGGGCATCATGACCGCCTTTATCGAAATTGCGGAGCAGCAGAACACCAACCTGGCCGTCGTCGCGCCCGGCATTGCCGAGGCGCTGATGGCGACCGGTCTGGGCCTGCTGGCGGCCATTCCGGCGGTTGTGTTCTACAACAAGCTGAGCGCGGACAGCGACCGCATCATCGGCGGCTACGAGGCCTTTGCCGACGAGTTCGCCACCATCCTCAGCCGCCAGCTGGATTCCTGAGGCGATGGGCGCCGCAGTCCAGCAGCCTTCGGGGGGCGGCGACCGCCGCCGGGGACGCCGCCGCCGCCGGGGCGCGCCGATGTCCGAGATCAACGTCACGCCGTTTGTCGACGTGATGCTGGTGCTGCTGATCATCTTCATGGTGGCCGCACCCCTGATGACCGTCGGCGTGCCGGTGGAACTGCCCAAGACCGCCGCCGGGGCCTTGCCGGGCGACGAGGAAGAGCCGCTGACCGTGACCATGACCGCCGAGGGCGGGGTGGAGATCCAGACCACCCCGGTGGTGCGCGATGAACTGGTGCCCAAGCTGCGGGCGATTGCGGCAGAGCGGTCCTCGGACCGGGTGTTCCTGCGCGCGGACGGCAAGATCGCCTATGCGGACGTGATGCAGGTGATGGGCGCGCTGAATGCGGGCGGCTTTTCCAACGTGGGGCTGGTCACGGATACTGGCGGCCCGGCCTTGGACGGGCGGCAAGCCGAAGGCACGGGGCAGTAGGCGGGGACGCACGTGGTGCAGACCGGAACCAAAATCTCGCTGGCAGGCCATGGGCTGTTGATGACATGGGTCGTCTTCGGCGCCTGGTTCCCGTCCGAACCCCTGCCGTCCAATGTGCAGCAGGTGGCGCTGATCTCCGCGGAGGAATTCGAGAAACTGAGCCAGCAGCGCAAGGCGCCGCAGGTCGCGCCGGAGCCCGCACCGTTGAACGAGCCTGCGGAGGTGCAGCCCGCGCCGGAGTCCGCTCCGCAGCCGGACCCGGAGCCCGAGGTGTCCCGGCCCGAGCCGGTCGCGCCGGCAGAGCCTGACCCGCAGGTGGCAGAGCTGCCCGATGCGCAGCCCGAGCCGGAGGTGCCTGATGCGCCGCCGCCGGCGGCGGAAGAGCCGGAGATCGCCGCGCTGGTGCCGCGGGTGAGGCCGGAGGCCGCGCCGCGCCCGGTGGACCGGGTGGCGCCGGAACCCGTTGCGCCGCCGGAGCCAGACACCCGGATCGACGATGTCGTTCAGCCCGAGGTCGCGCCGGACGAGGGGGCCGAGACCGAGCAAGAGACGCAGGAAGCCACTGCGCGCGAGGCCGCCAGCGACCGGATCGTCACAGAAGAGAACGAGGGCGAGGACATTGCGGCCTCCGCCGCGCCGGCTGTTTCCAAGCGCCCCGTGACCCGGCCGTCGCGGCCGAAGCCGCAGCCGGCACCGGACACGCAGGTTACCGAAGCGGCCCAGCCGGCAAAGCCGGAAGAGCCGGCAGAGCCGGAGCCGTCCGGCACGTCCTCGGCCGTGGCGGACGCCCTGGCCGAAGCGCTGGCGGGCGGCGCCGATGTGGAAGATCCGGAACCGTCCGGCCCGCCGCTGACCTTGGGGGAAAAGGACGCCCTGCGGGTGGCGGTGTCGCAGTGCTGGAACGTGGGCTCGCTGTCCACCGACGCGCTGAAGACAACTGTGGTTGTTGCGGTGTCGCTGGCGCAGGACGGCAGGCCTGACTCCGGGTCGATCCGGATGCTGTCCAGCACCGGCGGCGCGTCTTCGGCGGCGCAGCAGGCCTTTGATGCGGCGCGGCGGGCGATTATCCGCTGCGGTGCCAGTGGATTTCAGCTTCCGGCTGAAAAATACGCGCAATGGCGTGATATTGAGATGACATTCAATCCGGAAAGGATGCGGATCAAATGAGGAATATTCTGGCAGCACTCCTGATCGGCGCTTCGGCACTGGCCGGAGCAGGCGCAGCCGCGGCGCAGACCGGGCCGCTCCGCATCGAAATCGACCAGGGTGTGATCGAGCCGTTGCCCTACGCGGTGCCGGATTTCGTGCCGGAAACCCCGGCGGCAGCGGAATACGCCGCCGAAATCGCGCGGGTGATCGCCTCTGACCTCAGCGGCACCGGCCTGTTCCGGGAGGTGCCTGCCAGCGCCCACATCTCCAAGGTGGCGGCGTTCGACGGCCCGGTGAAATTTGCCGACTGGAAGGCGGTGAACGCCCAGGCGCTGATCACCGGCGCGGTCAGCGTCACCGGCAACGGGCTGACGGTGCGGTTCCGCGGCTATGACGTGTTTGCGGAAAAGGAGCTGGAAACCGCGCTGCAGTTCACCGGCACCACCGACGGCTGGCGGCGGATGGCGCATAAGGTGGCCGATGCCATCTACAGCGAAATTACCGGCGAGAGCGGCTATTTCGACAGCCGCGTGGTCTATGTCTCTGAAAGCGGCCCCAAGAACGACCGCCGCAAGCGGCTGGCGGTGATGGATTACGACGGCGCCAATGTGCAGTACCTGACCAACAGCGCCTCCATCGTGCTGGCGCCGCGGTTCTCGCCCACCGGCGACCGGGTGCTCTATACCAGCTATGAAAGCGGCTTTCCGCAGATCCATGTGCTGGACGTGGGCCAGGTGCAGCGCAAGGTGCTGTCCAGCGGCGACGGCACCATGAGCTTTGCGCCGCGGTTTGCGCCGGACGGGCGCACCATCGTCTATTCCCAGACCCAGGGCGGCAACACCGACCTGTTCTCGATGGACATCAGCACCGGTGCCAACACCCGGCTGACCTCGGCCCCCTCGATCGAGACAGCGCCGTCGTTCTCGCCCGATGGCAGCCAGATCGTGTTCGAAAGCGACCGGTCCGGCAGCCAGCAGCTCTATGTGATGCCCGCAGGCGGCGGCGAAGCGCGGCGGATCAGCTTCGGCGAGGGCCGCTATGGCACGCCCGTCTGGTCGCCGCGCGGCGACATGGTGGCCTTCACCAAGCAGAACAAGGGCCGGTTCCACATCGGCGTGATGCGCACAGACGGCAGCGAGGAGCGGCTGCTGACCGCCTCCTTCCTGGATGAAGGGCCGACTTGGGCGCCCAATGGCCGGGTGATCATGTTCACCCGTGAAAGCCAGGGCAGCTCCGGGCGGGCGCTTCTTTACTCGGTGGATATCACCGGGCGCAACCTGAAGCCGGTCAAGACGCCGGACGGGGCGTCGGACCCGTCGTGGTCGCCGCTGCAGAAGTGAATGCTGCGGAAACAGGGCCATAAAGGCGGGGATACCCGCATGGAACCAGACCCGGGCTTATGATAACGTCGGGGCAAGAAACGCAAAGGAATAGGCAGACATCATGAGCGGCTTGAAATTGGCGATCGCGGCAGTGGCCGTGCTGGGGCTTGCAGCCTGCAGCAACAAACCCTGGAATGACGATTTGAACGGCGCCGGCGGGGCAGGCGGCGCAGGTGCGGGCGCCGGTGCCGGGGCACTGGATCCCGCCAGCCCGGCCTATTTCCGCCAGTCCGTTGGCGACCGGGTTCTGTTTGCGGTCGATCAGCACACGCTGTCGCCTGCCGCCCAGGCCACCCTGCAGGGGCAGGCGCGCTGGCTGGCGCAGAACGCCGATTACGCGGTCACCATCGAGGGCCACGCGGACGAGCAGGGCACCCGCGAATACAACCTGGGCCTGGGCGCCAAACGCGCCAATGCCGCCCGCGAATACCTGATCTCCCAGGGCATTGCCGGCGGCCGCATCAAGGTGTTGAGCTATGGCAAGGAGCGCCCGCTGGAGATCTGCTCGGACGAGACCTGCTATTCCAAGAACCGCCGCGCTGTCACCGTGCTGGCTGGCGGCCTGACGGGGTAACGGCATGAAACCTCTGCGCACCGCGCTTTTGGCCACTGTGATGCTGCTGCCGCTGCCGCTGGCGGCGCAGGACCAGCAGACCCTGGCGGACATCCGCCAGGAGCTGACCGTCTTGCATGTGGAGGTGCAGCGGCTGAAACGCGAGCTGTCCACCACCGGATCCCCGTCTGCGGACGTCTCCGGCAACACGGTGCTGGACCGGGTCGCCGCGATTGAAGGCGAACTGCAGCGGCTGACCCTGAAGACCGAGGAACTGGGCCACCGGATCGACCGGATTGTTGCCGATGGCACCAATCGGATCGGCGATCTGGAGTTCCGCCTGGTCGAGCTGGAAGGCGGCGATGTCGGCGCCTTGGGCGAAACCACCACGCTGGGCGGCGGCGAACTGCCGGCGGCGGTGGCGGTAGCCCCGCAAACCGCGGACGGCGGCACCGCGGGCGGCGAACTGGCGATTGGCGAACAGGCCGATTTCGACGCCGCCGAGGCGCTGCTGGCCGAAGGCCAGTACCAGGAAGCGGCAGAAAAGCTTGCGGCGTTCAACCAGGCCTATCCGGGCAGCCCGCTGGCGGCGGCGGCCGAGTTCAGCCGCGGCAAGGCGCTGGACGGGCTGGGCGACACCCGCGAAGCGGCCCGGGCCTATCTGGCGGCCTTTTCAGGCAATTCCGCCGGCCCGGTGGCGCCCAAGGCGCTGTTTGAGCTGGGCGCGGCTTTGGGCCGTCTGGGGCAGACCGATCAGGCCTGCGTGACGCTGTCCGAAGTCGGCGTGCGGTTCCCGGGCACCAGCGCGGAAGAAGAGGCCAGGGCCGAATTGGCCAAGCTGGGCTGCTCTTGACCGAGGCCGGGCGGGATATCCCGGCCCTGGTGCGCAGTCAGTTCCGGTCTGCTCTGCCCGCCAAGCTGGGAATTGCCCTGTCCGGCGGCGGTGATTCGATGGCTCTTATGCATCTGCTGCACGACTGTTTCGGCAGCGGCGAGGTGCAGCTTTTTGCGGCAACCGTCGACCACGGGCTGCGCCCCGGTTCAGCGGATGAGGCGGCAGCGGCCGGCGCGGCAGCGGCCCGGCTTGGCATCCCCCATGAGGTGCTACACTGGACGGACAGGCCGCAGGACGGCAACCTGCAGGCGCAGGCGCGGGCAGCGCGGTATGAGCTTTTGTGCGGCTGGGCGCGGCAGCACGGCATCCCGGTGCTGGCGCTTGGCCACACGGCGGACGATCAGGCCGAAACGGTGCTGATGCGCATGGCCCGGGCCTCTGGCGTGACGGGGCTGTCGGGCATGGCGGCGCGGCGCACCCACAAGGGGGTGACCCTGCTGCGGCCGCTTCTGGATGTGACCCGCAGCGAGCTGCGCCGCTATCTGGAAGCGCGCGGCGTGGACTGGGCCGAGGATCCAAGCAACGAGGATACCCGGTTTGAACGGGTGCGGGTGCGCAAGGCGCTGGAGCATCTGGCGCCGCTGGGGGTGACGCCCGAAGTGCTGGCCAGCATCGCCCGGAACATGTCCAAGGCCCGTGAGGCGCTTGACTGGTACGTCTTTCTGGCCGCCCGCGATCTGGCCCATGTGCAGGCGGGCGCGGTTGTGCTGTGCCAGCGCAAGTTCCGCACCTTGCCCGTCGAAATCAGCCACCGGCTGCTGGTGCGCGCGGTCCAATGGGTGTCCGGCGCCGCCTATCCGCCGCGCCGGGTGCCGATGGAAAAAGCGGTCCTGGCGGCGCGAAGCGGCAGCTCCGCCACCCTGGCAGGCTGCCGTCTGGTCTGCACTGCCAAGCAGGTCTGGGTTTGCCGGGAATACAATGCCGTGAACGGGGTAACCGCGTTGCCGGGGCAGCTTTGGGACGGCAGGTGGAAGATTTTCGGCGGCGACGCAAAGGGATGCGAGGTGCGGGCGCTGGGGCGGCAGGGGCTGGCGCAATGCCCCGACTGGCGCGCCGCCGGCGTGCCGGGGCCGGTGCTGGAGGCCACCCCGGCGGTGTGGCGCGGCGCCCGGCTGGCCGCTGCGCCCGCGGCGGGAATGGCCAATGGCTGGTCGGCTGAAACCGCTGGAAGCGAAGAAGAGTTCTTTGCATCCCTTTTATCTCATTGAACCTGCCCGAATGATCCTTATTTTAAGCACAACGCAGGCGGCCTGTGAGGTGCGCCTAACTGATAGGGAGAACTTTCCTTGGGCAACGCTCGCAATATCGCCTTTTGGGTTGTTCTGTTTCTGCTGATTCTGGCGCTGTTCAATTTGTTCAGCGGTTCCGGCAGCACGATGCAGAGCCGTGAACGCACTTTTTCTGACTTCGTCAGCTCGGTTGAAACCGGCAAGGTCAGCACCGTCACCTTGGACGGGGAACAGGTGCGCTACACCACCACCGACGGGCAGAACTATGTCACCATCAAGCCGGGCGACGCCGAGGTCACCTCGCTGCTGATCGCAAACGACATCCCGGTGCGCGCTGAAAAGCAGCAGCAGTCCGGTTTCCAGTCGTTCCTGATCACGCTGCTCCCGTTCCTGCTGCTGATCGGGGTGTGGATCTATTTCATGAACCGGATGCAGGGCGGCGGCAAAGGCGGCGCCATGGGATTCGGCAAGTCCAAGGCAAAGATGCTGACCGAGAAGCATGGCCGCGTCACCTTTGACGATGTGGCCGGCATCGACGAGGCCAAGGAAGAGCTGGAAGAGATCGTCGAGTTCCTGCGCAATCCGCAGAAATTCTCGCGCCTGGGCGGCAAGATCCCCAAGGGCGCGCTGCTGGTCGGCCCTCCGGGCACCGGTAAGACGCTGCTGGCGCGCGCCATTGCGGGCGAGGCCGGCGTGCCGTTCTTCACCATCTCCGGCTCCGACTTTGTGGAAATGTTCGTGGGTGTCGGTGCAAGCCGCGTGCGCGACATGTTCGAGCAGGCCAAGAAAAACGCGCCTTGCATTGTCTTCATCGACGAGATCGACGCGGTGGGCCGCCACCGCGGCGCCGGCTATGGCGGCGGCAATGACGAGCGTGAGCAGACCCTGAACCAGCTGCTGGTGGAAATGGACGGCTTTGAGGCCAATGAGGGCGTGATCATCCTGGCCGCCACCAACCGCAAGGACGTGCTGGACCCGGCGCTGCTGCGCCCCGGCCGCTTTGACCGCCAGGTCACCGTCGGCAACCCCGACATCAAGGGCCGCGAGAAGATCCTGGGCGTGCACGCCCGCAAGACCCCGCTGGGCCCGGACGTGGACCTGCGCATCATCGCCCGCGGCACCCCCGGCTTCTCCGGCGCCGATCTGGCCAACCTGGTCAATGAGGCCGCGCTGATGGCTGCGCGTGTCGGCCGCCGCTTTGTCACCATGGAGGATTTCGAATCCGCCAAGGACAAGGTGATGATGGGAGCCGAGCGCCGCTCGATGGTGCTGACCCAGGATCAGAAGGAAAAGACCGCCTACCACGAAGCGGGCCACGCCGTTGTCGGCATGGTGCTGCCGGAATGCGATCCGGTCTATAAGGCGACGATTATCCCGCGCGGCGGCGCATTGGGCATGGTGGTCAGCCTGCCGGAAATGGACCGGCTGAACTGGCACAAGGACGAGTGCGGGCAGAAGCTGGCGATGACCATGGCGGGCAAGGCGGCCGAGGTCATCAAATACGGCGAAGGCCATGTGTCCAACGGCCCGGCCGGCGACATTCAGCAGGCCAGCCAGCTGGCGCGCGCTATGGTGATGCGCTGGGGCATGTCCGACAAGGTCGGCAATATCGACTATGCCGAAGCGCATGAGGGCTATTCCGGCAACACCGCCGGCTTCTCAGTCTCGGCCCACACCAAGGAGCTGATCGAGGAAGAGGTGAAGACCTTTATCCAGGATGGCTATGAGCGTGCGTTCCAGATCCTCACGGAGCACAAGGAGGAGTGGGAACGCCTGGCGCAGGGCCTGCTGGAATACGAAACGCTGACCGGCGACGAGATCAAGCGGGTCATGAACGGCGAGCCGCCGCAGGCTGGCGATGATGAAGATGGCGGCGAGGATGAAGGCACCGCTTCCGTCACCGCGATCCCCAAGGCCAAGCCCAAGAAAACCCCGCCGGAAGGCGGCATGGAGCCTGAGCCGACAGCGTAAGCGTCAAGCCAGCAAGTGGAACGCGTCCCGGAACCCTGCAGCGGTCTCCGGGACGTTTGCTTTTGGGGGTGGCGGGGGCCGCGGCGGGCAGCAAAGCTGCCCGCC